>PJEL010004535.1_pt1 | contig 11418 bp, 9 predicted proteins | sample 1853271 | NCBI WGS metagenome assembly PJEL01 (sample SAMN08108733, study PRJNA415343) | Invertebrate metagenome, whole genome shotgun sequencing project. | host: Globobulimina | place: Sweden: Gullmar Fjord | collected 2015-08 | reverse complement strand
CGATTGCATATGCAGTTCAGGCTTCACAGCTTGAATTGAATGTGATGATGCCTTTGGTAGCACACAACCTCCTTTTTTCAATTGAAATCTTAGGCAATGGAATAAATGCCTTTAATGATAAGTGCGTAAAGGGTATAGAGGCAGACGCAGGCAGATGCAAAGACTACGCTGAATCTACGTTAGCAATTGCTACAATTCTGAATCCAATCATTGGATATGCCTCTGCAACTGAGATATCCAGGGAGGCATTTAGCAAAGGAATGAAGGTGAGTGATCTCGTCGTTGAGAAGGGGATTTTAACTGAAAAGGAATTGAATCGTCTGCTGGATCCAGAAAAACTTGCAGGCAAGTGATTTGAGATCAAATTATGCATTGATTTACAATAAATGAAGTGTTATTCCGGGATTTGGTATATAATGATCTCTGTTGGCGCTCAGAGACACTCGATAGTGTGTGAGATAAAGGTAGTGTAAAGAAAAGATACACTGGGTAACTCCATTAAAATAAAGCAAAAAAGTCTAAATGCTCGTGGTTCTTACATGTGAGTGTCGACTATGTTTACACGGGGTGTGGTGTTGGAAAAGTAAAACCTAATTAAATCAATAAGTTGCAGGCTGGCTAAGTTATTGCATATAAGCATAGTTAGTGCTGGGGAGTTGTGAATAGCCATATCAAAGCTGAACTCCGTATAAATAAAGTGAAATCAGTAGGCAAATGTCGTTGAACTAGTTAAAAAAATAATGGATGTTCTCCGATGAACTATAGTTCGAAAGATAATATATCTCTGGAGCAGCTTTTATCATCACGGGAGTGGGTAGAGTATTTTACCAGCCTATCCAGTGCAATTCAGTTTGAGTTTGATGTTTACGATGAGGATGGAGGCAGAATAGCTGTCACTAAGGAAAATCCATATTGTGAATTTGTTAAGTCAGCTAATTCAGATAATAATACCTGTCACGACTCTTGCAATAAATCAATGATCACCTCATTGAAGTCGAACGAATCTATTATTCACACATGTCATGCCGGGATTGTGAATTTTGCATTTCCCGTGGAACGCTTCGAGGAGAAAGCTGTGGTTGTTGGACGGGGCGGATTTGCAACATATGACGACCTGCTAGGACTAATAAAGTTTGCACGAGATAACGACCTCCCCACGATACCCGCCTCGATGCCGTTGAGTTTTATGGATAAAGACTATGTGAAATCGATCTCACAGTATGTCACTTTTTCTTTTAGGCGTCTCCTCAATAACATTGAAGAGAAATACAGACTTGAAGAAAAGCTTGTTCGCATGACAGCCCTGTTCGACAGTCAGACGTTTGGTACGTTATCGAGGAATCCTGAGCTTATGTATAGGTACATCATGGATACTATCGAGTTTGTCTTTGGCACAACGTCAGCTTCTTTGATGTTGCTGGATGAGAGCAGTGTTACATATAACACTGTTTATAGTACGGGTGAATGCAAGGATTCGGTAATGGAGTTGTCCCTTGATACAGAGCATCAAATTATTTCTGAGATGCTTAATACAAAATCAGCTGTATATTCTGACGATATGACAAGAATAACCTCTAACCGCGCAGAAGATATCAAGTCATGCTACTTTTTCCCAATTATTATAAGTGGTGCAATTGAGGGTGTGATTGGAATTTTTAATAGGCAGTTTTCAAGTGAAGACATGCGGATTATGAATGCATTCAAAGACTATGTCCAGTTGAACCTTGAAAATCAGCGTCTTCGCCTGGCCACCAGGGATAACAATGTGGCAGACAGCAGGCTGTCTTCCCTTATTGACTTTTCACACTCCTTGAATAATATCGTAGATAAAGACAGTCTTTTAAATACACTGTTGAACCAATCACTGCAGTTGCTTGAAGCTGAACAGGGGTCTTTGATGCTGATGGATTCTGAGACATCTGAACTCGTTGTAGAGGCAAGGAAGTGCTATGATGATTCAGTGCAGGAAAAAATGAGGCTCAAGGCGAATGAAGGGATAGCTGGACAGGTTATTGAAAACGGTGGATCTCTGCTTGTAGAAGATATCGAGCAGGATTCCAGAATTACACAATCAAGTAAAGCGCGATATAAGACCAAATCATTTATAAGTGTTCCGATTAACCTTGAAGGTCGGCTGAAGGGAGTTATTAATATCTCTGATAAGGTCAAGGGCGGTGCCTTTAATGAAGATGATCTGAATCTGATTCAGTCAATTATGAAAAGTGCTTCTGTTGCAATTGAAAGGAGCCTGCTGTTTAAGCGGGCAAAGGAGCTGCAGAAACTATCAATAACAGACCCTCTGACAGGTATATATAACAGGCGCTATCTGAACAGGCGGCTTTCAGAGGAAATTACCCGGTATAACCGATACAAGCACCCGTTTAGTTTCATGATGCTGGATATGGACAAGTTTAAGGAGTATAACGATACGTATGGACATATTCCAGGTGATAATCTTATCAGAGACCTTGCGGGCATTCTGGAGAAATCTCTCAGAACCATTGATATAGCCGCACGGTTTGGTGGTGATGAGTTCGTGGCGGTATTTCCTCAAACATCAAAGGTTGATGCTATACAGATTACTAATCGTCTAAAGGAAAAAATTGACAGTGCCCTGAGTCAGTATGATGTTGACACTCCTCTGGGTATTAGTATGGGACTTGCCACTTTCCCTGATGACGCGAATTCCATAATGGAGCTCATCGAAAAAACCGACCAGGCTTTGTATCTTGCTAAAAAGGCGGGCGGCAACAGGATCGTTTATCTTTAATAATAAGATAGAGCTAGATGCAGGCCTGTAGCCTTGATGCCTCGCAGATCTTCTTAGAGATTTTCCATTTAGCATTTCGATTAATTACGAATATAGATAGGGGGAGAATATAATGCCTTTTAAAGAATTTACGACAAAAAACTTTCTGGGACGGAATAACGAACTCGAAGGTCTGCAGGGAATTGCTGCTGAAGCCGCAAATGGTGATGCAAGCAGTATCCTTCTATATGGGAAGAGGGGCACCGGTAAAACAGAACTGCTAAAGCATTTATATAACAGGTTGTATAATCAACCGAATGATGCTGTCCCGTTTTTCTATACTATTAAAACCCCGTTCGCTTCTCTTGAAGATTTTTCGAGAGACTATCTGAGCAATTTTATACTTCAAAGCCTTTCTTTCTTACACAAAGACAGTTCAATGTCTTCTGTAGGGCTATATTCATTTGATGATTTAATATATATGGCTCATAAATTTGAGGCAGAGTGGGCAGTGGAAATTATTGATAAATATTTACAGTTCAAGGAAGAGGGGAATGGTCTTAGAATGTTTTCACATGCAATTACCGCCCCGTATATCAGTTATATGAATACAGGCAGGGCGGCTGTTGTTTTAATAGATGATTTTCACAAGATAAGGAAGTTTTGTGAACTTAATCTTGAGGGCGGCAGTAATAAATTATGGACACTCATGGGAAATTCTGTAACTTCCTCCCACACTCCTCATATTATTGCCGGGTGCCAGGCCGAGCTTCAGGAAATGTTCTTTGAGGAAACGTCCCTCGGCAATACTTTTGAACTAATGAACTTGCAGGGGCTTGCTTCACATGAAACGACGATGCTGTTAAAACTGATTGGGGAGATACATAATGTGAATGTTGATCTCGAACCTGTAACAAATGCCGATATTTTTAATGGTAATCCATTTTATATTAAAAGCTTTATGCAAGCGGCACGGCAGTCATGCAGGACCTTGACTGAAGATGGGTTCTGGCAGATATACCTTGGTGAAGTTATAAGCGGGAAGATATTTACATACTGGACGTCTCTTTTGAAATCGTATGTCCCTCAATTTGAATTGAGAAAGCCTGCACTACTCTTTCTATTCAGCCTCTGTAACCGGGCGGATAATCCAGACTTTACAACTCTATCGGACAGGCTTTCGATTAAAGCTGAAGATCTTGACAGTATTGTAAATATGCTTCAGACATCAGGGATGATTGAAACCGGCTTTAGTACGTTTGGCATCGCGGATGACGAGGTATTAATTGATGTGATCAAAGCTCTGTATTATAGGGAAATCGAGAGGGCGCCATTGACGCGTATAAAAGAGCTAATTATGGAGAGTAAACTACAGAGTCCAAAACTCGTATCTACTCCTTCGTTTGATTTGTCGATCCCGTCAGCTTCGCAGGCGGAACTCGTTGCGATAAAATCACTTAAACAGGCAGCGCAATTCTACGATGTTTCTTTAGAGGCCATCGGGCAACTTCAATTTGCAATGATTGAATTGTTTACCGGAGTGTTTAAAGATAAAGAATCATTAACTGACAGGTACAATCTTAAATTTTATCTGAAAGATAAATTCTTCTCGGTTGAGATCACAGCACCTCAGGTCACTCTCGAAATGATAGAAGAAGGAAGCGATCGGGTTAGCTCTTATCTTGACGAGATGAGAATCGAAAAAATTATGAATGGGGTAAGAATAACCCTCAGCAAGGAAGTAAAAGAGGCCCTGGCCCCTGCCACATAATGTTAATGTTTGGAATGTGTTTGAAATGAGTGAGTAGCTACTTGTAGATTCTCTGCACTCTCTGCCCGACTGATGTGAGTACTTCATACGGGATGGTCCCTGTTTTTTCGGCTATTTCATTAGCGGTGATCTGCTCTTTCCCCTGACGTCCTATAACGATCACTTCCGATTCATAACTTACGTCAGGTATCTCCGTAACGTCTACCATTATTGTATCCATGCAAACCCGACCAACGACCGGTGCACGTCTTCCGCTGATGAGAACTTCCCCCTGGTTGGATAGCTTCCTGCTGTAACCATCAGCATATCCGATTGGGATTGTCGCGATGGTGCTTTCTCTCTCTGTAATAAATGTTCTTCCGTAGCTGATAGGAGTTCCTTGGGGGACTTTTTTGATCAATATTATTTTACTCTTCAGGCTTAACACCGGTTTAAGTTCTTTTACTCCAGGAAAGGCATATCCGTAAAGCATAATACCTGGGCGAACCATATTGAAATGTGCGTCAGGCATTGTCAGTACAGCGGCGCTGTTAGCCATGTGATAATGGGTGAAATGAATGTTCTGCTCCTTGAGGTCGTGTGATATCGATGAGTATGCGATTACCTGTTGATTGGCAAACTCTTTGTCCTGAAGATCGGCCTCAGAGAAATGGCTCATTAGGCCTTCAAGCGTAATGTTGCTCAGTTGAGCAATCTTGAAAATTTCTTCACGCACCGTAGCAATGCTAAAACCAACTCGGCCCATGCCAGTGTCTACTTTAACGTGGATTGGTATCTGCCTATTTTGTTTATAGGCTTCGTCGGAGATTGCTTTTGCAATGTTGAAATCAAAAACAACCGGTGTGAGGTTATACTCCAGGAGTTCAGCAATATTGCCTATACTGAAAAAGGTAAGAATCTGAGAGGTAATTCCAGATTCTCTGAGAAGAACAGCTTCGTTTGTGAAGGCTACTCCGAGAGAGGATACTCCGAGCTTAACGAGATGTTTAGATACGGGGATTGCGCCGTGACCATAGGCATCGGCTTTGACTACAGCCAGTATTTGTGAATTCCCTGTTTGCTTCTTTACGACCGCAAGGTTGTGGGTAATGGCTTCAAGGTCAATCTCAGCAACAGCTTCATGCAAATTCACTTATGCCTTTTTATTCTGACTTTCTCCAGAGTCTTCAGCATTTTCCCCCGGGGTCACGTCGATTTCAGGCTTATCAGAGGTAGATTTTTTGAAATTTTTAATGGCCTCTCCAATTCCTTTGCCCAACTCCGGCAGCCTTGAAGCGCCAAAAAGAACTACAACAATTATTAAGATTATTATTAACTCAGTTGATCCAAACATTTTCCCCTCCTCCCGACTTTCTTGTTAAAGCGTAATCTATCTTCAGTTTTTAAATATAGGGTTATATCCTGAGGTGTATTCAGGTTAATGAAAGATATCGCCTCATTGTCGAATTTCATTACTTCTGCTGTTGTGATATATTTTACTCTTTTATTATTTAAAAAATCTCTCAAACTTTTCTTGTTGTGTAGAAGGGACTTTTCCATTCCCGGAAGCAACTTTTGGGAATACAATGCGAACAGGGGTTCTACTTTGCCATTTACAACAGGGACAACAGCGTCATACCCTTTTCTCTGCGATGTCATGTATTGAATAACAGAAATATCAATAAACGGCATATCGCATGCGAATATGAAATTCCATTGCTGAGAAGAGTTCAGCAGGGCGGTCGCAATGCCGGTCATTGGTCCACGAGAGTCATAAATGTCTCCAAGCATCGGCGTGGTTAAATAGGTATACAGTTCAGGCTGATTTGTTACTATGGCAACGTTACTGAAGAGCTGTTTAAGGACATAGAGGCTCTTCTCTATTATTGTCTGACCATTGACTTCTATAAACGCCTTGAGCACAGGCATTCTCGTGTTTTCACCACCTGCAAGTATAAACGCGCTACAATTATCAATATAGGTCTTCATAGATAAAAATAAATAGTTTTATAGAGTTAAGACTAATTATACAGGCTGAAATAGTTAGTGGCAAACGACATTTGCTTAATGCAGAGTTATATTAGGTGTTAACTGCTTTCTTCCTTGAATATTGCTATATATGGCAGGTTTCTGTAATTGTTCTCATAGTCAAGGCCGTACCCTACGACATAGTGGTCAGGAATCTGGTATCCGACATAGTCCAGGTCTACTTCTACCTTTCTGCAGGATTTCTTGTCGAGGAAAGTGCAAACTTTCAGAGAAGCCGGATTCCGTTCTGCCAGCAATTTCTTAATGTAATTTAATGTAATTCCAGTATCAACTATGTCCTCTATAAGTAAAACATGCCTGTCTCTGATGTCCTCTCGCAAGTCTGCGTGAATTTTCATTGCCCCAGAAGATTCTGTTTTTACATAACTCGAAGCAATTAGGAAATCGATATCTATAGGGACCTGAATTTGCTTTACTATATCGGATAAAAACATGAAGGCGCCTTTAAGTATTCCGATTACAAGGATCTCTTTTCCTTCATAATCACTAGATACTGCTGCCGCAAGCTCTTTGACTTTGTTTTGAATTTGCTCTGTAGTTAGAAAAGGTTTGCCTATTATCATGAAAGTTCTCCGAAATATTATTGAATTGTTGATTATTAAACCTCTTATTATATAACGGATTATTATTATATATCATTATGATGTTTAATGGTGATCAACATAAATATCCGTAGTTTTATATGAGACTTCGCAAGGGTAGAGCGAAGGAGTAGGGAAAAGGAATGGCTGGGTGTCCTGTGGTAAGGATTAGGAGTGGGAATGGACTAATGAAATGGATTGTCATTTTGACAATGAAAGGATTATAATTAACAATGCTTAAAAAACTGGGCAAAAGCATCACTGTTGTTAATGCACTTGCATTTGCAGTGGTCATACTAGTCGGCGGAGTTAGTATTTATCTTACAAAAGATATCCTTCATAATGCCTACAAAATAGAAGATTTGAGCAGAGATATTCTAAAAGTAAACAACATCCATTCAGATGCCTATCGGTTGATAATATCTATACATCATTTCCTGATTGAACAGGACACTGATCATTCTATTGATGCTATCAAGTTGATCAATGACATTAGCGCAAAAGTTAATCAGTATAAAGAAGATGAGCTGCATGAGCTTGTAAAAGGTGAAAATCGTGAGCTGGAACTTCTGGATATTATTATTGAGGATACAAAAGGGCTCAGTGCAGTAACCGAATTAATGGAAGAGTACGCAAAGACGGGTCAGTATGACAGAAACGAGCTAATCGGCCTGGAGGAGTATGTTTATGAACTAGAAGAAACGATTAAGGAGATAAATAAGATACACCTCGACAAGATTCAACTATGGGTATATGACTCTATGCAGAATATGTGGAAAATATTATTCATATATCTGGTTTTTATTCTTATGGGTGGATTAGTGATTTATGCGGGACACAGAACTCTTATGAAACGAGTTGTCAGTCCGATAAAGGAACTCGCAGGGGCAACGATTGAATTTGCTGAGGGGAAGCTTGATAAGAGAGTAAGTAGTGATTCGCAGTCAGAAATCGGGCAGCTATATCAATCTTTCAACCGTATGGCAGAGAAAATTCAGGAGAATGACGGAATCCTCAGGAAATTTAATGAAGAGCTGGAAGGAAAGGTCACGGAGAGGACTGCTGAATTACAGAAAGCGAATGAACAGCTTCGAAATACACAGAATGCGTTGATAAGGACGGAAAAAATTGCAGCGGTTGGTCAGATAGCTGCAGCTGTAACCCATGAGATCAAGAATCCCTTGAACGCATTATCGATTAATGCACAAATGTTGTCGCGAGATTTAACCGATAATCTGGGGGCTGATTCTTCAGTGCATGAATCAGCAAATCTTATGAGGTATGAAATAAACAGAATTAACAATATCCTTGAAGAATTTGTTAAGTTTGCGAAGTTCCCTGAACCTCAGTTTTATGAAAATGATATTAACAGTGTCATAAAGGAGATTGTTAATCTGGTGGAAGGGAATGCGCGAAAATCAGGTGTCGATATCAATTTATCGCATCAGGAAGATATCCCGGTCTTCAAATTTGATGCACGCCAACTAAAGGAAGTATTGATTAATCTTTCAGAGAATGCTATTAAATCAATGGAGGGCAATGGCTTACTGGATATAAAAGTCGCTATGCAAAATGCCGATGTCATTGTACGTGTGGAAGATACGGGCGAGGGTATTTCAGAGAAGAATCTTAGCAATATATTTTCTCCTTTCTATAGCACCAGAGAAGGCGGGATGGGGCTGGGCCTTTCAATTGCGCAGCGTATTATAGAGAGTCATGGTGGTACAATAGGCTGTATGAGTCAGGTGGGGGTAGGGACATCTTTTGAAATTACGATTCCTTTAGAAAGAGGGTAGGAGTATTAATATGAAACATTCGATTTTAATAGTAGATGATGATAAGGCAATTCGTGAGAATCTGGCAAAATACTTGTCCGCAGAGTATGTGACCTACATCGCGTCAAACGGACATGAAGCAATTAAGCAGATCAGTGAGAACCCTGATATAGAAGTCGTCCTCAGTGACATGAAAATGCCGGAGATGGACGGAATTGAATTGCTGGAAAAGATCCAGGCCGGTAATAATGATATTGTGATGATGTTCGTGACCGGGTTCTCCACGATTGAATCCGCAGTGGATGCGATGCGTAAGGGAGCGTATGATTATCTCACAAAACCGATTGACCTAAATAAACTGGAAATTACTATAAAAAACGCTATTGAAAACAAGAAACTCAGGTCTGAAAATATCATGTTGAAGGAGCAGATTAGGGAAAAATTTGATTCTGCTAATCTTGTTGGGAATTCCCCCAAAATTACTGAGATTATGGACATGATAAAGCGTGTGTCATCGACTAAAGCAACAGCACTGCTTCTTGGCGAGAGCGGTACGGGAAAGGAACTGGTCGCCAACATCATACACTACAATAGTAGTGTTGCAGATGGGCCTTTCATAAAGGTAAACTGCTCTGCCCTGGCAGAAGGTCTGCTGGAAAGTGAACTGTTCGGACATGAGAAGGGGTCATTTACTGGAGCTCTATATCAGAAAAAGGGTAGGTTCGAACTTGCGGACGGCGGCACACTTTTTCTTGACGAAATAGGAGACCTGCCTCCCTCTATACAGGTGAAACTGCTACGATTTTTGCAGGAGTCCGAGTTTGAGAGAGTTGGTGGGACAAAGACGATTAAGGTTGATGTTAGAATCATATCTGCAACAAATAAAGACCTTGACGTGCTTGTCAGGGAGGAAAAATTCAGGGACGATCTGTTTTACAGGTTGAATGTAGTGACCATTAATGTCCCGTCGTTGAGGGAGCGGAAAGAGGATATTAAACTTATCGTGGACCATCATCTAATGAGGTTCACCGAGATTCACAATAAACCGGTGAAGGGGATAACTGCCGAGGCGATGAAGATAATTAAAGCCTATCATTGGCCGGGGAATATCAGGGAATTGATGAACTGTATAGAAAGTGCCGTGGTCATGGCGCTCCACGAACAGATTGATGTTGACTGCCTTCCTCCTTTTCTCACAATGAGACAGAACGGAAGGGCAACCGCTGAGAAATCTACAAATCTTTTTGATATTGAGAAGAAGGCCATTCAGGAAGCCCTGAACACCACGGGCGGGAATAAGGCGGAATCAGCAAGGATTCTCGGCATAGGGTTGAGGACGCTATACCGGAAGCTGGACCAGTATAAAGATCTGTAGATCACATTTCCATTATTTGCGGTATCGGTGCTTTATTTCCTCGTGACGTGAAATCTGTGCAATTCTTCCTCCATCCCTGCAATTTCTGCCAGTACAGCATCGCACTCGGTTACTGAAGTATCATTGCCCAATATATCAAGGCGCGCTGAGACACTCTCATGTTTGACTGACACCTCCCTGAACCTGTCTCTCAGACTTGTTAGCATTTCATCAAGATCATGTGCGACATCCTTGAATTCGTCCTTCTGACGCAGTGATATCTTGCCGGTCAGATCACCGTCTGCAGCTTTCTTGATGTCTGACGACATTCTATATATCGGCCCTGATGTCTTCCTGAAGATCAAGTACGCTGTAATGGCAAGTAGCGTTGCTATGAATATGAAGCCAGCGATATTAGTCCTGAAAAAGAGCGGTTTGATGAGCTCTCCAGTGGACTGTGCGGATATGTGAGTGCTCCACATCAGGGACTCTAGTTTTTTGAATGCTAATAAACTGAAGATTGAGACCGCGGCCATGCTCCCGATAAACGATATGAGCACATACGTAAGGATGATCTTTATCTGAAACCCTGTATTGATAAGATATTTCCGCCTTCTGAATTTCATTTAAATCCTCCAGGCAATATGATGATTACGTTATTTCTCATGACACTCAAGACATAAAGAACTGTTCTGGTTGTTGAGAATCAGTATGCCCTTTTCCTTTGAATATATATTGTGGCACGTGCCGCATCCAATCTTGCCGTCGTATAATTTTATTTCTTTGTTGAGCATGGATGCCGGTCGGAATTTGCGTATATCCCTTGAACTGGCCTTACTGTATGAAACCCCTATCGGGTGGCTGAATTCTTTATTGTAGTGATTCCAGTTCCCTGAACCGAGAGAATCCTTTGGCTCAACGATATATCTGTCATGGCAGGTAATGCATTCCAGCGACATCCTGTCGATTCGCGTGCTCCTGTTTGTTTCTTCATACTCTCCTTTGTGTACGTTCTCAAAGACGATGTGCCTCTTTTCATTAATCTTGTGGCAGGCGCTGCAAAAAAGAATACCGCTCCCCTGTCTTCTGAGAAAGCTGTGTTTCTTTCTCAGTAGCATGCCGTCTTTTACATGGACAAAGTGGCAGGTCAAACACGTAAG
>PJEL010004534.1_pt1 | contig 11418 bp, 3 predicted proteins | sample 1853271 | NCBI WGS metagenome assembly PJEL01 (sample SAMN08108733, study PRJNA415343) | Invertebrate metagenome, whole genome shotgun sequencing project. | host: Globobulimina | place: Sweden: Gullmar Fjord | collected 2015-08 | reverse complement strand
CACGATCCGGTAAATCGATTTGATAAAAACATAGCACAGCAAACCCTGGTTTCCGGCTTATGCCCTCGTACATAAGAAATAGGATGACTATAGGGCACAAGACTCTTGTTATGCTTGTTTGTTCATTATCAACTATCAACTATCAACTGCCATTACTTATCGTTTGGGCAAACTCCCGCTTGAAACAGAACCACCATCCACCACTATCGGCATAGCCCCCCCAGCCGTCGACGTAACCGGCCCACTCAAATTATTGCTCTTATTAGACTCCTGCACCGCCCCATAAGTGGTCGCATAATTGACCGAGTCAACATAGCCATAAACATTTGCCCCCGAGGGGAAACTGCTGCTGCTCTTAGAGGCATCATAATAGGTTCCGCCAATGGTCAGGGTCACAACCTCGCCTGCGGCCAGCGATTGGGTAACTTCCCAGGCCGCCCCATACGAAGCGATACTTTGCCACGTTTTATTCAAACTCGGCGTTTCGCTCGGGTTAAAGTAAACATCAACCCAGAAATCGCCGCTGGTGGCTGTATTGCCTGCATTTTGAATTTGCAGGGTGATGGCGCTGCTGCTAGCAATCAGGCTACCCGGCACAATGATTAGGTCAGAACCTATGACTGTGAGATTGAGACAGCCTGCCTTACAGATAATTGGCAGGTAAATACCGCCGCTGGCAACTGAGCTAATGTCAGTGACACTATTATTGCTGGCATCCGAATCCCCCAGGCCATTGAGGCTGGTGACGGTGGCCGTATTGGTCATCGTGGCCGTTGAGATAACCAACGTGCCCGTGATGGTGTAATCCAAGCGTCCATTGACCGGAATTGAGCCGCTGGTTTCGTTGATGTCATCACTACCCGTAGCATTGGGACAGGTGGCCCCATTGCTAGCCACACAGCTCCAATTCCAGGTATTACCCACCATCCCGCTGGGTACGGCATCGGAGATAACCGCACCGGGGGCAGTGGTGGAGCCGCTGTTGGACACGCTTAGGGTGTAGGTAATGGCTGCTCCATCGCGGACACTGCTCTTACTAATAGCCAGATCAAAGGTAGCCACCGTAACGCTGGCCGAGGCCGTGTTGTTGGACGTGTCCGGGTCTTCGGTGTCGCTGCTGCTGATAGCGGTGCTATTAACCAGCGTACTCCCTCCCGTACCGCCATCAACCGTAGCCGTAAAGATCAACGTGGCCGATGAGTTAAGCGTCAACGTAATGCTGCTCCACACCCCAACGGAACCTGCGGCATAGCTACCCTCTGAAGGCGAACCCGAAACCAGACCGCCGTAAGTAAGCCCCGTAGGTAAAACATCGCTGATGACGATATTGGGCGAGGTATCCCCGGCAATGTTGGTCACCACAATGGTATAGGTGATGGTATCTCCTTCCAGCGGCGAGATGGGGGTGACCGACTTACCAATTTGCAGGTCAGCCCCATTAATGGTCAGGGTGGCTGCGCTGCTGTTGTTGGCTGTGATGGTGTCACCCTGTGTGGCCGAATTGATGCTGGCTGTATTGGTGATAGTTTGGCTGGCATTACCAGCATTAACTGTGGCGGTAATGGTGGCTGTTGAGAATTCATTGATTAAAAGTTGGGGCAGGGTCCAAGTGACCAGATTGCCCGTATTGGTAATGGTTCCACTCATCGTGCTTGGGGCCAAGATTGTCAGGCTTGACGGCAGGGTGTCACTAACCACACTGCCCGTCGGGAGGGTATATGGTCCATTGTTGGTGATGACCAGGGTGTAGGTAATCCGTTGGCCCGTATCGGCACTGCTCAGCTTGAGCAACTGCGAACCGTCCCCCGGCCCGGTGATGAATTTAGCCAGGTCTAAGTCAGCCTCCTGTACGCTAAAGCTGGCCCTGGCCAAGTTGTTACTGCTGTTAGTATCCCCATCGGCAGCGCTGCTGATGACAGCGGTGTTGGTGATGCTTTGACTGGCGGTTCCGGCATTAACCGTTGCCGTAATGGTCATAGTGGCTCTATCGCTGCTGTTTAAGGTTGTGCCTACATTCCAGGCTCCGCTTATGCTGTTATAGGTCCCCGTCCCGCCTTGACTGATATAGGTCACACTGAGGGGTAAGGTATCGCTGATGATGATGTTAGAGGTACTATCCGGCCCAACGTTGGTTACAACCAGAGTGTAAACAATCGTCTGACCCTCGCGGGCAGAGGTCGGGCTGACCGATTTAATCATACTCAAATCAGCAATCTTCACGGTTAGAGTAGCCGTAGCCACATTGTTGCTACTGTTCAAATCAGCCAACGCCGAGGTGGTGATGACCGCCACGTTGGTGATGGTTTGTCCAGCGGTATTGGCATCAAGGGTGGACGTGATACGCAATGTGGCGGTACTATCCCCACCATTGATGGCCCCCAACGTCCACACCCCACTGCTATTATCATATCCACCCTGAGTGGTGTACGAGGAGACAAAAGTAACGCTCAAAGGCAGCGTGTCGCTGATGACTACCCCCGTAGTAGCATCCGACCCGGTATTAGTCACCACCACCGTATAGACGATAGTCCCACCTGCGGAGGGAGTGCTGTTATCAACCGTCTTGCCGATTTGCAAATCAGCCCCCTTGACGGTAATGGTGACGCTGGCACTGTTGTTGGTATTGTCAATTTCATTGATTTCAGTAATCACCGCCGTATTAACAATGCTGTTGCCCAACGTACCGCTAACATCCGTTACCACTACAGTCAGGGTTAAGATGTGCCAATTACCCATTGCCAAATCACTCAGGCCACTCCACACCCCGCTATTTTGATCGTAGCTTCCGCTGGTGCTGATAACCGGACTTTGGAGGGTGACGCTAACAGGCAAAGTGTCACTAACCACCAAACCCGTAGCTGTATTGGGGCCGTTGTTGGTGATGATGATGGTGTAAGTAATCGTCTCTCCCGGCCCCGGATTGGCATTATTAACAAACTTGCCAATCTCAACTTGCGCTTCGGGCACACTCACCTTGACCGAGCTGCTGTTGTTGTTGATATTGCTGTCGCTATTACTACCTGTAATTTCGGCGGTGTTGGTGAAGCTGGCCGCGCCGCTCAAGGTGGTGGTCACATCACCACCAATGGTGATGGTTCCCCCATCACCCGGGTCTAAATCATCGACATTCCAAACGTAGCTAAAGCTGCCCGTCGGCACAATGTTAACCCCGCTATTGCTGGTCGAGATGTTCGACAGGCTAATCGGCACCTGATCGGTGATGACTACCCCTGTGGCCGTCGAGGGGCCGTTGTTGCTAAAGCTTACGGTGTAGGTTATCCGTTGTCCGGGGTCAACCGAACTATCATCAACCACCTTATTGATTTCCAGATCTACTACCACATTGACGGTGGTACTTTCCGTGTCACTATTGGCCCCCGGCCCTGGGTCGGTGGTAGATGCTGTTACCGTAACCACATTGTCCACACTTCCCGTTGCGGTCGGGATAACCGTAACCGTGATGACATACTGTTTGAACGACCCGGCGGTTATGGTATCCAACGTACAAGTAGAGACCCCATTGGGGTCTTCACTACAACCGCTAGTGCTGCCAAAAGTTACCCTGGCGGGCAAAGTATCTGTTACCAACACACTTTGGGCATCCGATGGCCCGTTGTTGGTCACTATGACCGTGTAAGTTAAGGTTGCTCCCGCTGCCACCGGATCAGGGAAATCTGATTTGGCTATTACCAAATCGGCTTTGGTATTGACGGTGCTGGTTTGGGTGATGCTGTTGTTGCTCAAATCCAGGTCGATAAGGTTGCTGTTGCTCACTGTGGCCGTGTTGGTTATTGTGCCCAGGGCATTGCTATTGACTGTCACCACAATGGTACGGGTAACGCTGTTGTTGGCTGTCAGGCTGGCTATGGTACAGGTAACCGTTCCGGCATTATGACCACAACTGCCACTGGCATTATCAAACGTTACCCCGCCCAGAGTGTCGGTGATGGTCACTGGTATAGCTATATCCGATGGCCCATTGTTGCTAATGGTCAGGGTGTAGGTCAATTGCTCTCCGGCCACCACTGGCTCGGGCCAGCTTGTTTTGATAATTTCCAAATCGGCTTCGGCCTTAATCGCTGTGGTTTGGCTAATAACATTGTTGTTATTGTCAGGGTCAGTGGTGCTAGTAGTTGCCGTAGCCACATTGGTAATATTACCACTGCTTGAAGCACTAACCGTAACCACAATTTGATACGACACAGTTGCTCCCCCAGCAATGGTACTGAGCGTACAAACAGGGTAGCCAGCCATACCCTCGGCACAAATAGCACCAGGGGTCCAGCCAAAGGTTACCCCAGCCGGCAGGGTATCTGTGACCACCACATTGAGCGCATCCGAGGGGCCAATATTGGTAATCCGCACCGTGTAGGTCAGCAAATTACCCGCAATCACCGCGTCAGGGTCGTCGGACTTGCTGATAACCAAATCGGCTTTGGTATTGATGGTGGTCGTTTCGCTGGCGGTATCATCACCCGGATTAATGGCATTATCCGCCGTAACCGTAATATTATTGGTCACACTTCCTGTGGTGCCACTATCAACCGTTACCGTTACCACATACTGCTTGGCCGACCCCGCTGCAATGCCACCCAGGGTACAGGTGGGCACACCGCTGGGGTCTTCAGTACAAGCGCTAGTAGTGCCAAAGGTCACTCCGCTGGGCAAGCTGTCAGTCACCACCACATTTTGAGCATCCGAGGGGCCGCTGTTGGTAACCCGGATGGTGTAGGTCAGGGTTTCACCCGCTACCACCGGGTCTAGCTCATCAACCTTGCTCACGGTCAAATCGGCTTGGGTGGTAATCGGGGTAACATCGGTATAGACGTTGTTGCTGCTAACAGTATCGGTTACCGAACCACTGACCGTAAGCACATTGGTCAGGTTGCCTGTGGCCGAGTCATCAACCGTTAGCACAATGGTGTAAGAAACAAAACCACTCGCCGCCAAACCACTTCCGGAACAAACAAGCGGACCACTGCCACTACAGCCACCACTGTTTGAGCTATAGGTAGTGCTACTGGGTACGGTATCAGTGATGGTCCAATTGCCGCTATCCGAGGGGCCGTTGTTGGTCATAACTACGGTGTAGGTGACAGCCTGTCCGGCAATGGCTGGGTTGGGGCTGGCCGATTTGCTGATGTCCAGATCAGCTTGCAGGGTAACGCTCAGGTTAGCCTGGTTGGTATTGTTGTCAGTATCGCTTTCTACGGCGGTGGTTGTGATTTTGGCTGTATTAGAAACCGATCCAGCCGCCAGATTGCTGCTTATGATGCCACTAATGGTGATGATACCCGACTCGCCAGCACTCAAATCTTCCACGTTCCAGGTGTAGCTGATGCTCCCCGTTGGGGTGATGATTGCCTCGGTAGAGGTGAAGCTAAGGCTGCTATGGGTCAGGCTGAGGGGGATGTTATCGGTGATGACCACCTCAGTTGCCAACCCGCTTCCGACATTAGAGAAGGTCAGGGTGTAGGTGATGGTCTCGCCAGCATTAGCCGTACTGGGGTTAACGCTTTTGCTAATGGACAGATCAGCGATAAAGCTCGACTCATACGCCCCGATGTCACAAGGTGTAGCCGCCGGATTGGGGCGGACTTCTCCGCGTTGGTCGGTGGTCAGGCCAGCAACACAGACTCCCTTGCCCAGTGCGGGACTGCTGGATAGCAGAGCGTGGGTTAGAAGTGCTTCGCCTGAACCTGCGCCGATGGTCGGGCCACCATTGTCTTGCAGGGGGCCAACCTGGGGGTTGACATTCTTCTGATCGCCCACTGCGTTAAGACCACAGTCATCATTACCATCAATATTATAACCCAGAGAAGTAATATCGTTGTTACAATTTTGGCTCCCGCCACCCGTGTTCAAAGCCACAAGGCTATTTTTAAGTTGCAGGTTGCCATGTTGGGAAAAAAGACCAGCAGCATCATTGGATACTGTATTACTGACAACCGTAACGTTAGTGAGTTTGGCCCCGGTAAAAAAATTAATGCTGTACAAAGCGCCAGCACCGTCACCGCTACTATTACTACTAAACGTACTGTTGAGCAAAGTCAATGATGGAGAATCGTTGTAGATGCCCCCCCCCTGATCGGGTACGCTATTATAGGCTATAGTTGTACCAGTAATAGCTAACACCCCTGCATCCTTATTATAAATACCTCCCCCCTTTCCAACAGGGCTGGAGACAACGGTATTGCTGCTCACCGCGCTACTGCTTAAACTCAATAAACCCTCATTCCATATCCCGCCGCCTTGAGTACCAGTAGCTTTGTTATCTTTAATAACGGTTTGGCTAATGCTTGCTGTGGTTGTATCTGCGTTATAAATCCCTCCCCCCCAAAAGGCCGTATTAGTGCTAATGGTGGTGCGGGTTATAGCCAGCTGGCCATTATTTTGGTTGTAAATTCCACCCCCGTAAGATAAGGCTGTATTAGTGCTAACGACGCTGTTGGTCATAACCAGACTGCCGCCAGTGGTATTGTAAATCCCGCCCCCATTAGCTGAACTTTTATTATAACTAACGGTGCTGTTGGTCATAACCACACTGCTGTTATTCATAATCCCCCCTGCATCAACTGAGGAGGTATTACTGCTAACGGTGCTGTTGATCATATCCAGCCTGCCACCAGTGGTATTGTAAATCCCGCCTCCATTTGTAGCGGTATTACTGCTAACCAGAGTATTGCTCAAAATCACGCTGCCACCACTGGGGTTATAAATTCCAGCCCCGCCATCACTAATTTGACCGCCTGTTAAGGTTAAGTTTTCTAATTTAACCTTGATTGAGCCGTTGATGGTGATAACCCGTCCCCCCTGCACCGCATCCAGGGTGGTAACATAAGTACCCGGTTGGGCTGTACTCCAATCGGTGGCGGTGAAAGCCCCAATAATGGTCAGGTTCTTATCCAGGCCCACCACTTCCTTAGCGCTGGCATCATCATTAACCCCAGCGCAATATCCGGCCACTTTAACCGTACCATCGGCAGCCGCATCAGCCACGGCCAGACGCACGGCCAGGGCGGTGCTACTACGGTAAACAGTGGCCCCATCATCGGGCGTGGCGTAACAGTTGCCTATGGGGCTAACGGTCACATCAACATTGGATGTATTGTTGCTGGTATCACTATCCACCGAGGTGGTGGTAATTTCAACCGAGTTGTTGATGGTGCTGGTGATATAAATGGAGTCGGTTATTTGGGCGGTGATGGTGATGATGCCCCCCTGCCCGGCTGAAACCGCAGAGGTTTCAAAAACCTCTGCGGTTTGGCTACTGAAAGTACGGGTAATGACCACATCTCCACTGCTGATGACGCTGCTCACGCTGACGCTAATGGGTAGATAATCGGTAATCACCACCCCACTGGCAGCACCATTACCTGCATTGGAGAAGGTTAAGGTGTAGGTTAGGGTGCCACCTGCCGCAACGGTAGCCGGGCTAACGTTTTTTACAAGGCTTAAATCAGGCAGCACCTCATTCAAAGCCACATCTAGGGCTGTTCCAAGATTAGCAACGACAGCATCGAGGTCCCCATCCCCATCCACATCCCCCAAGGCCACATCCCTACTACTCCCGCCGCCAAAGGTGGTGTCGGCACTGGAGCTAAAGACACCACTGCTGTCATTGAGATGCACATCTTGGGCTGCTCCATCATTAGCAACGACAGCATCGAGGTCGCCATCCCCATCCACATCCCCCAAGGCCATACCATAGCTACTCCCGCTGCCAAAGGTGGTGTCGGCACTGGGGCTGAAGACACCCCTGCCGTCATTGAGATGCACAGCTTGGGCTGCTCCAAGATTAGCGACGACAGCATCGAGGTCGCCATCCCCATCCACATCCCCCAAGGCCATACCATAGCTCCACCCGCCGCCAAAGGTGCTGTCGGCACTGGGGCTGAATGCACCACTGCCGTCATTGAGATGCACATTTTTGGCTACTCCCCAATTAGCAACGACAGCATCGAGGTCGCCATCCCCGTCCACATCCCCCAAGACCACATCCCGGCTATTCCCGCCGCCAAAGGTGGTGTCGGCGCTGGGGCTGAAGACACCCCTGCCGTCATTGAGATGCACATCTTGGGCTGCTCCACTATAATTAGCCACGACAGCATCGAGGTCGCCATCCCCATCCACATCCCCTAAGACCACAGCAGAGCTACTCCCACTCCCGCTGCCAAAGGTAGTGTCGGCACTGGGGCTGAAGGAGCCACTACCGTCATTGAGATGCACAGCTTGGGCTGCTATCCAATTAGCAACGACAGCATCGAGGTCGCCATCCCCATCCACATCCCCTAAGGCCACAACAATGCTATTCCCGCCGCCAAAGGTGCTGTCGGCACTGGGGCTGAAAGCACCACTGCCGTCATTGAGATGCACATCTTGGGCTTGATTAGAAATATTAGCGACGACAGCATCGAGGTCGCCATCCCCATCCACATCCCCTAAGGCCACACCACGGCTATCCCCGCCGCCAAAGGTGCTGGTTAGCTCATTAAAGATGGCCGGGCCAACCCCGGCTTTAGTCCAAAATTGCCACACCGTCGGCGAGAGGGGGGCCGTGCCGGTAATATTTAAGGTGCCGGTGGTAGCGCTAACCTGCACCAACTCGCCCGGCTTGAAGCTATTGGTCGGGGTCAAGCTAATAGTACCCCCATTAACCCCGTAGGTTTGGCTTAATAGGCCCGTTTGCATAGCGTGGATGGCAAAGGTTTGGGTGGTAACGGTACTGGCACTCATAGATTGGCTGTAGGTAATAGAGACTGTGCTGGTTAGCGGGGCGGTAACGGTGTTACTGAGGGGATTAATCCCCTGCACTACTGGCCCCTGGGCATAAGCCAACGGCGTGGGCAACACAATCAGTTCCGCGGCTGCCAATAGAAGAATAAGCAATTTGGCACTATTAGCCAAAATGGAAAACAGAACGATAATTAGGTCAGACATAGCTTTTAAGATAAACTTGATCATAGAATTCATTACTTATTTCCTCTGTTTTTAATTTCTAAGGATTGTTGAATTAAATAACTGTCACAATTTAAACCCTAAATCAGACCAATATAGTGTCAAAAGGAGACAGTTATTTAATCCTTAGCACTAAACCGAAAAAAAAAACACGCTAACAGCTTTGTTGTTTCATTGTTTCAATAAAAACAAAACACTTGCTATTGGCGCGTAGGGTTAACACAGCCGTTATTGGGTTGCAGTTGTCGGTCAGTAAGTATGGATGCATAAATGGATGGATGGATGGATGGATGAATTTGCGTCATTGCAATTTATCCAAAATTTGCTTCGGTAGAGTAGTGGCTACTGTGGTAAAGTAGCTGTACTGAGTATAACAGATTTTAAGAGCTTTGGCTACTTAAAATTTTTGGCTTTTCACAAATCATTTAGCCATATTGGAACATTACTACAGCGGATTGAGGAAGGAATGGATTTTTGTCTTATGTTGGGGAGTTGGGGGAGATGATAGGTGAAGCGTTTTTTGGCCCCGGCTACATTCTCCACCTGCATCTCCACAATGAAGCTGATGCCCCGTTTGTCTGTCGCCCTCACAGCCAAGATGGTCATTTTGAGGGTTTGCAAGCGGGGTGTTTGATAGGGGTCGAGAATCTCGACAGTTTGGATTGCTTTATTGGAGAAGCCGGGAAAACCCATTAGGCTTCAGTGCCCCACGCAGTGGGCTGCCCCACGCAGTGGGCTTGGGATGAAAGGCCAGAATCTTTTGCCCTTATGTGCTCAAACCGGCATCTTGGCGAAACTCGCCTTGGAGAAACCCATTGAACTGGCTGAAGCTTGCGATACATAGTTTCGCCGACGTTATACGCTTGGGTTTCTCACCCCCCTCAAATCAAGCACGGCGTTCAGAAAGCCAATTAAAATTTCGGTTTTATCTTTACTGCCAAATGTTTTCTTAAAGGCTACATCATTTCTCGGGTTGACGAATTTCATACTTAGGTATGTCATTTCGAGCCATTTATGGTGAAAAACCCCCCACTAAAGTTAGGGGGCTTCTTTAACGTTCAATGGGGTTTTTCTTAAAGAAAAGCCGGATTGAACTTATGATAAAGATAAGATTCTGGCCTTTCATCCCCAAGCCTAACGTATTATTAGGCACTAAAGCGCAGGGGCTTTCCCGACTTTTCTCGTAATTCACATCCGGATAGAAATCTTCACCAGACGGTTGGGTTACACTCATCATGATTAGATAATCAAGCACCGTATGAAGATTTCTCGTCGCAAGCTCCTCGAAATGACATGAGACTGAGTAGTTACAAAAATCTTTTATATCCGCTGTTGAAGGAGTTCTTGAGCTTCTGTCAGCGTGGCTTGAGCTGCTGTGCCTCCGGCGGCACGGGTAGAGAGCGAGCCACAAGCGCAAGCCAAAGCTAGTGAGTCGGCCAGAGACCAGTGTTGAAGATAAGCGTATAAAAAACCAGCGTTAAAGCTGTCGCCGGCTCCAGTGGTGTCAACTACAGTTGTGGGAAAACCTGTGTCTTGGATTCGTTTTTCTTGCTGTTGACAAATTGCGCCGGCTTTGCCCATTTTGATAACAACGGTTGGAGTATTTTGGGATAACAGGGCTAAAGCTGTGGTGATGTTTGTTTGACCTGTAATAGCTAAAGCTTCTTGTTCATTGGGTAGAAAAATATCAACAGTGGGCAAAATATCAGTCAGGCCATTGGCCCACGTTTCGGCAGGGTCCCAGTTGGTGTCCAGTGAGACGGTACAGCCTAATTTGTGGGCTTCGGTTAAGAGGGCAGGTAGGCCAGCCTGGAGTTTAGTTTGTAGAAAGTAGCTGGTCAGATGAATGTGACGCGCCCGGCGGAGTAAGGTCCGGTCCACATGGGCGGCTGTTTGAGCCTCAATTGTACCCAGATGGGTTAAAATTGCCCTATCCTGGGAGGGGGAAAGGATGACGCTCAAACCTGTTTTGAGGGTAGGGTCTACCCGAATACCGCTGGTATCGACTCCCCTCGCTGCCAAGTTGTCAAGCATAAAACGACCAAATATATCATCACCGACCAGGCCACTATAAGCGATTTGTAGGCCCAAACGGGCTGCTCCACAAGCAAAAATAGCCCCAGAACTGCCTGTTGTCAGGGTGGCATCGTCGATGATTTTTTCGGCCTGTCCAAAGGCCGGAATCACGTCACCCGTCAAAACCAAATCGGCGTTGATTTCACCGACTACCAAAATGTCAATATCCTTATCAATACTGTTCATACCAATTGGCTCCGATTTTTGGGATAGGGAAAAAGTCGCTCCAGGGCCGGGCCAGGGCATCACACAAAGCAGTTACCCGCTGCATCCGTTGGCGGGCTGCTCCCTGCAAAAAATCAAGACGGACTTGACCTGTCAAAGCTACAGCTTCCTTCCAGACGGCTCGACCTACGGCCACCCCAGAGGCCCCGGATTGGCAGG
>PJEL010004533.1_pt1 | contig 11424 bp, 10 predicted proteins | sample 1853271 | NCBI WGS metagenome assembly PJEL01 (sample SAMN08108733, study PRJNA415343) | Invertebrate metagenome, whole genome shotgun sequencing project. | host: Globobulimina | place: Sweden: Gullmar Fjord | collected 2015-08 | reverse complement strand
TCAAAAATTACTCGATAAAGGAATTAAAGGAAAAACTTAATTATAGTCCTATATTAATTAATGAAAATGAAATAAATCAAAAATTAAATCAGTTTTCTAGAGGTGCATTATTATATTTACAGAATATTTTTTTAAATCATCAAAAGGTTACTGATAAAAATACATTGTATGTTTTTTTAAAACTAAAAATTGAACCTAAAAAGTTTTGGGATTCATTAATAGTCTCATTCCAAGAATTTAAATATGATCCAAAAACAGAAAATTTTGTAAGAAATGGCTTTTCTAAAAAACTATTTAATGATATAAAAGAAATCTTTACGGATGAAGAACTTGACTATTTAATTCAAAATAAATTAAATTTCAAAGATGAAATTATAAACATATTAAAGAAGAAAGTATAACTATTTTACATTAAGTATAAATAAAGTTTTTATATATAATAATTCGATATTAAAAAATATCGGAGAATATTATATATGGATAATAATCAAACTCTAACAAAACCTCTTTATATCAGTGCAGTTGATCTAAAAATACATAATAGCCTCAACAAGTATCTCAAACTAAATGGTCAATCAAAAACATTTTTCGTACAACAAGCAATTTTAGAAAAACTCAAAAGAGATTCTAAAAAATGAATCCAATTATAAATGTTTCTTTAATTTTAATTCTTTCAATTTTTCTAAATGCTGAAACTATATATACTACAGAAGAATGTATATTGGAGAGTTCCGAGGAGTTTGGGTATACGGGTGATGTTGCCGGGAAAAGAGTACATACTAAAGAAGAATTTACTTATATCTGTACAAAAACATTTACTGAGCAAGGAGAGTGTAAAAAATGGGATACTAAAGTAGATAATTTAGATTTCTCAACCATTAAACAAGGCGATACATATTATGAAACAGAAGATTTTAGAGGAAGTTTAGGAGAGGCTCTTTCTACAATACAAGCATACGATAAGATTAATGGGTTATGGAGTGGTTGGCATGGAATTTGTCAGACTGGTAAAGCTGATGGGAATTTTGACTGGATGAGTGACCCATATGTATTAGCAAGTTATGCTATTAGTGCTTATGCCGGCACAACTGGAGCAGATACAAATGCAGCGGCAACAGCAGCCGAGCAAAGTGCAGATGAAGCAGTTGATATTGCTATGGAGCAAGCAGCATATCATGAAACTGCAAATAAAGCACTTCAAAATGAAACAGTAAAATTTGCTACAGCAAAAACTGTTAATATGTCTATTTGTGCAGCTAGAGCCGGACTAGATACTGCAAAAATGTTAGATGAGTATGCGGATGATGGAGAGCCTTGTGACCCTGTTGATGAATTTTGTGAACAAGAAGAGGGTGAAATAGAGGGTGAAATAGAGGGTGAAATATTTACTATCCCCGAATCAAAATTCAATGGTCTAATCAACAATAACCCTGATATGGAAAAATATGTAGAAATTGTAAGTGGTGAAGGAACGGGAGTAGTTTCAGTAAGAGTAATTAATCCAGGTGGTAGTGGAGAAGTTATGAATATGGAAGAAGCTAGAGCGGCAGCTAAAAAAATCAAAGAAATGATGCTAAAAATAAGAGCTGCTATCATGACGGCACAGTTGGCAAGTTGTATGGTTAGCGATTCTAGTGCATCAGGATCAACAAATGCGGATTTACTTTCAGCACAAAACTTGGCAACTACGGCAATTAGTGCATATAATCCATTATTGGGAATTGCACTGGACGTAGCGATTAACACTTTTGAGAGTTTAAAAAATATTGATACATGCACAGATGAAGAAGATGCGAAAGCAAAAGGGAAAAGGCATATATCAACATTAAAAGCTAAGAGACTGGACCAATGTCATTTTATAGAACAAATTGATTCTGGAAAAAGTTCTTCAATGAATAAAAAAAGCAAGTTTAGATTTTGTTGCTATGACGATAAGATTACTAGAATTATGGTTGAGCAATCAAAAGCACAACTAGCCAAAGATTGGCAACACTGCACAGACATATCATTGAAAGAATTACAATACTTAAATTTTAAAACTTGCGATCCAGATGCTTTAGATGCTAGTGGAAAAAATGGAGTCAATATGGATGCCTATGCTTCACAAGCAGAAAGATTTACAAGCTATCAGTATATTAACAAATGTATTGATAATAGAGAGTATATGAGTTATATGATGGAGACATTTGCAGGAGAAGATATGCTAATAGATATATCTGATATAGAAAAAACAATGGAGGATTTAAAATGAAATATTACTTATCAATAGTTTTTGGCTACTTAATAATAGCCTTTACCGGATTTTTTTTAGGAGGAGGATTATATGCTAATATAATTTATTTTACAAATTTGGAAGCTAATTATATTACTTTTATTCCAATTCAAGTTATATCAGTAAGTTTGTCAGTTTACTATAAACAAGAAATGATTTTATATTTAACGAGTAAAAAATGAAAATAGTTAATGAAATAGTATTCTCTATTTGTGTAGTTTTAATTATATTACTAACGTATCAAATAAATTTGATTGGATTAGCCTATATAAGTCAAATTTCTAATTTTAGTAAGCATATATATTTAATTTTACATTTTATTTCTTTTCTAGTCATGTTTGTATTAGTTGTTTTGTTAAGAAAAAGTAAAAAATATGAAATCAATTAATTACATATTTCTACTAGTAATATTTTCACAATCCGTATTTGCGGCAGATTGGGCGAATGAATTTCCTCTGCATATTTATGGGGATGTTTCTTATATAGCGACAGTCTATGAATTTATTAAAAAATTTATTGATAATCCCGGTGTTAATCAAATTGTTTATTTAGGTGTTACGATTACAGTAATGGTGGGATTTTACAAAGCGAGAAGTGGAGATATACAGAGCGTAGGACTTGCAGTCTTTGCACCATTGGCTCTTATTGGACTATTTTTTGTTCCTTTTGCTACAGTGCATATTGTAGACGTTAGAGTTGATAAGGGATATATAGACCATACACTTTCACCAGATGGCGGATATCAAAAAGTAGAAGGTGTTCCCTATGCAATAGCTTTTTTTCCTGCAAGTATAATGTTAATGGTAAACTTAACAGTAGACTTAATTGATAATAATTGGGCTAGTGTACATATTGCTAATAAATTTTCTTCTACTGGATTCCAAACAGTAGCAAATGATATACAAATGGTAGCTAGTGCAAAATCGTGTGAATCTGCTAATGATCCAAATGTGGCAAAATATGAATTTAATTTAGGTGTGTATATAGAGAGTTGTATCTCAGGAAGAGCACTTATGGATAAGATGAATCATAGATATGTAAGTGCACCTGATGAGATATTTCCAGATAGTTTAAATCCGGCTAATTTTCCCGTAGATTTTGGAACGGATTTAGTTGATTATTATGAATACAATAATGACACACAGATAAATGAAGATTGTGATGCAGCTTACACGAGATTAGTGGCAACGGATGCAACTAATTTTATTTCCTCGTGTCAAGATTCAATAGATATGTCACACCCTACGCGAGATGCAACAAGTGCCGCATCAGCAGAAGCATTTAGACAGCAAATAGGAGACATTTCAAACAAAATAGGAAGTATTCAAAAAATGAAAGCTACTACGGTAGTTGCCCGAATGGTGCAAAGAGATAGAGAAATGGATGCTATAGATTTAGCAACTGATACTGCTCTTAACTCAACACTGGCGGATATGAGAACAGAAGGACCGGCAAAATTAGCATGGATGGCAAGAGTATTGCCAGATGCAATTAATATAATAACCGGACTTTTCATAGCAGCCTTTCCTCTTTTGATAATCGTGCAATCATTTATGGGAATTGCTGCATATAAAGCAATAGCAAACTATTTTATGGGATTTTTTGCACTTTATTTTAACTTAGTAGGTTTAGCATTGGTTCAAAATATTATTTCATTCTACACAGCACAACAAGCACAAAATCATATAGTCAATCAAGCCGGAATGCCATTTAGTGCAAGATATTTAGATGAATTTTTAATACAGCAAGCTGATATGACTGGACTAGCAGGAGTTATTGGAGCTGCTTCAATCGTAGCTTTAACTCCTTTAATTTTCATGGGAGAATCAAGAGGATTTGCCGCGGCTATGGGTGCTGCAACTGGTACATTTAGAGGTGGAGTAGGTGCAACTGCACAAGATAATATAGCAAAAGGTGCATTGGAAGCTCAAATAGATAAAGACTTACTGGAAGAAAGAAACGGTATGTCGGAAAAAGAAGCCGGAGAATGGTTATCCAGTGGAGGTTTTAAGAAAAATGCAAATATGACGGCCTTGGAAACATTTAGTCAAATTCAAAAAGGTTCACAAGCTATTGGAGCAGGAAGAGCTGCATCAGCTTTAATTCAAGATGGAAACAAACTTAAAGATTATGTTTCTGGTACACAAGCTTTAGCTACACAAGCAAATATGAAAACAGCTGGTTTTGGGAACGCAATGGGACCAGATGGAATTAATAATGCAGGTGAAGTAGCTTTTGAAGATGGACAAGTGATGGCAGAAAATATTAATGCCACTAATTCTATGAGAAATGAAAGAGGCTACAGCACTAAAGATATTGGACATGGAGAAGCAGCCGGAAAATTTGCACAAGATATGGGAACTGCACACACTGGTAAAAATGTACAAGCAGACTCTTCTAATTTATCTGCATTAATTGCAAATTCTGTTAATCAATCTCAAAATGCTATGTCAACTGGTAAAGGTTTACAAGATAGTAAATTATTTGATGATGGTGGAAACTTACTCAATAGTGATGAAGTAGATAGATACATGAGAGGTATTGAAAATAAAAGCAGAATAGATGCAAATAAAACTATTGGTATGGGAGCAAATGAAATAGACAGCAATGATATGTCGAGCATTCAAGCCAACGCAAATTCTGCATTACAATCTGAAATAAAAGCAGGAGATAAGTTAAGAGAAAATTTCGGAGGACGAGATCTTAAAGGAGAAGCTACAATTACTGATGGAGATAAAACAAAGTCAATTTCTCATGCTGATATGGTGTCAAATGAAGCTGATGGAAAATTAGCAGGACGTATTGGTTCTAGTGTCGCATATGATGATTTAGGAAAAGATGCATTCAATACTACTGCTAGAAATGTAGAATACGGAGCATTGAGTCAATCACTCTCTACAGAAGCTAAAATTGAAAAACAAGATGGAGTGGCGAAAGCAGTACATATAGATACTACGGAAGCTACTATGAAAGCAGCCACTCAAGCTAATGTGCTTGATAAGACTCTTAAAGAAGGGGGAGCCGAAAAAGGCTTGGAATCATCTGTAAAAGATTTATCAACGGCAATAGATAACTTGGCTCAAAAAGATGGAACACTAGCCTCTGGTAAAGTAGCAAGTGATTTTGCAACTATTGAAGCCCATGGGGATAATTATGCTAAAAATGTAAGTGGTAAAGCTTTTAAGAGTGCAAGAGTAGATGCTCTTCAATCAGAAATGTATGATGAAAAAAATAAAGATAAGCTACAAACAACATTTAATGATATGGCAAATAGAATCTTTGATACCAACGAAGGTACACCAGATCAAAAAGCACAAGCCACTGCTCAATTTATGAAAGATGCACACGATAAAGGCATTATTGATAAAAAAGGAAGCGTTACTACTGGAAATGATGCAAGAAAAGCATGGGCAGAAATGGAAGCTGGTGCTGCATCTGCTGATTCAAGATTTATGTTAGGAAGTAATAGATTTAATGTATCAAGAGATATGTCTACGGGTAATGCTTTAGTTAATGTTGATGGTAGTACTACAAATAAACAAGGAAGTAGCGTATCGCTAGATAATAGTGATACCATTAATCAAGGTAAAAATTTACATACATTAAAAGATATCTCATCAAGATTTCAAAATCTTATAACTGAAAATACAGGTATGTCTGAAACAAGTGCAGATCATTTAGCTACTGGTATTGGTACTGTAGTTGCAGGTGCGGCAGTAAATAAACTTAGTAAGTCAGTTCCAGGAATGGATGGTGAATCTTTATGGGAAAAGACTAAAAATAAACTATCTGGTCAAAATTCCAAATCTGATAAGCAAACCATGAATCGCTCCACCGATAATAACCAAGGCGATTCCGCCAATAATGTAAGTAAGCATAATAATTCCTTCTTAAAATCTAATGATATTATAACACAAACACAAGATAAGCTCAATGATTTTGGAAAAAGTAGTTACCGAAATGTGTTAAGTGGTGGCATTAAGGCACCAACAATTGCAACAGCAGCATCAATGCTAGCTACACAATATATGGATACTAAATCAGCAGGAGCACAAGTTCTGCAATCTGATACAGCACAATATGCAGGATACGGAGCGATGCTTGGTTCTGTTGTGCCAGGTGTAGGAACTGTAGTTGGCGGATTTGTTGGAGGAATGACAGGTTTTGCAAAAGATATATATGATGGGGATGCAAGGAAAGCATACAATAGTATATCAGCAAGTGCTTCAAGTGCTATCCATTCAGTAAGTAGCTATTTTTCACCTTCTAATGTTGCAACTAATATGAATAATACACCACAACGTATGACTGGATTTCAAGGTGAAAATAGTGGTAACTTTGTTGCTAATGATTTTGTATTTCAAACTAATCAAGATAACAATAGTAACGACTATTTTGAACAAATGACAAGTGTTGGAAACGATGCAGCAAGAACAAGTGAAGAAATGTTATCACAACAAGAAACTTTAATTGACTACCTAAAAGAGAATAAATAAAAGGAAAAAGAATGAATATAATTGAATATTTAAAAGAGGTACGTACATTAGATGAATTACAAATAAAAATTTTAGAAATAGATAAAGATATATTAGTATCGTTTGTTTGTGATATTATCTTTTCAGTAGATACAACTCTAGATAAGATTATATTATCTGGAGTAGAAAATCAAAAAGAAATAAAAAGTTTTAATTTCTTTATTAATGGGAGCAGTGTATTTAATATACCGTATGAATATATATTATCACAAATACAGTCAATAACAAACAATAATATTAAATATACAAAAGAAGAGATTGAAAGAAATGCCAAGTCTATAATTGCAGTACTTTCTTTTGTCCATTATAAACATTTTAACGTAGAACTTTTTAAAATTTTTACCTTTGCAAAAGGATTTGAATTTCCAGATAATTGGAGAAGTAATTATAAATATTATGAACAATGTTTACTTTACAGACATTTTAGAAATGATGATAAAATTTACACGACTAATGTAGTAACTGCAGATGAATATTTTCTGAAAAAACTATATGGGTCTAAAATTGATTTTTGCTTATTTAACTCTGAAAATCGGTTTATTTCAGGCCTAAAAGCAAATAAAACAGCAGCAGCAAAAAGACGAGTAATTTCTTATAAATGTTTTCCAAATTTGACTGAAAATATCATTGATTTTAAAGTAATTAAAAAGGAAAATATATTGCTATGAATTTTCATAAATCAATCCCTCAAATATTTAAAAATGAAGCAAATGAAATAATTAAAGAATTACTTAACTCATAAATGTATGATTAGATTTCAAGGTGAAATAGTGATAAATTCGTAGCAACGATTTTATATTTCAAACTAATCAAGATAATAATAGTAATGATTTTTTATCACAGATGACTAGTGTAAGTAATGAAACATCGAGAAATAGTGATGAAATACTTTATCAGCAAGAATTACTAATGGAATAGCTAAAAATTAAAGGAAAAAAATGAAATTTGAAAAATATATAGAAGATAAAATTATAAACGGTGAAATAGATTCAGATGATTTGGAACAAAAAATACTAACGATAGATAAAGATACACTGGAATCATTTATTAAGGATTATATATTTAATCCGAAGTATTTAACGCGAACGGATATAAGTTTTAATCTCCAAAAAGAGGATCATGAATTTAATTTTTTACTTAATAATGCAGAGTATCATTATCTGCCGGTTGAGTATATTATATCAGTACTTAAAGAGGCTTGTGACAACAAATTGGTGCTTAAGTCAATTGATCTACGACGATATCCATATCCCATGATAAGCTTGCTTGGTTTATCTTTTAATCGTCATTTTGGGTTTGATTTATTTTTTTGTGGTAGTTATGAAAAAGAGACTAGTCCTGATTTATCGTATTTCGAAAATCATCGTTTTTTCAAACACTTTTATATAGAGGAACAAGTCTATAGTGGTAGTTTAGTTATGTTTGATAAATTGACTATATATCATTTTAGTGAAAAATATGAGCTTTTTGAATTTTTTAATAATGCATCAGAGGTGGACTTTAGATATCCAAGAAATTTTAAAAAAGGAGATTTCAAAAAAAGAAGATCTATTTTTTTTACTTCATTTCCAAATCTCGCAGAACATGTAATCAATAAAGAAGAATAAATGAATTTTCATAAAACAATACCTGAATTATATAAAAATATTTATAATGCAAAAAATAAAAACGAAGCAAATGAGATTATAGAAAAATTATTAAATTCGTATCACATTCAAATTAGTTCAGGTGTAAATAAATTATCTGCACTTGAGAATGCGATTATTAATCCATCATTAAAGTCTAAAACAATAGACATCAAAGAAGAAATTCTACTGAAAAAATCTAAATCTCCTAAGTTTATATTCTTATTGAAGAATGAGGAATGTATAAATTTGATGAAATCTGGGGGATCATCTTTAACAGAAATTGCAAAGTATTTAAATTCGCATAAAACACCAAAAAGGCGTCATAAAGACACAAAAAAAATTTCAATAAATAAAATGGATTTAAGTAGATTCATCAATGAAAGGGCAAACAATGAATGAAATTAAAGAATATAAATTCGATGAAGATTTTTCATTTTATACACAAAAAACACACGAAATAATTGAAGTACCGAGATTTATAAAAGATTTTAAAGACAATAAAACAAAGAATACTCTAATTAATAGCTATAAAGAGTATTTTACCTTTCATAATCTAACTTATAAAAATAAAATATTACTAGAGAATAATATATTTGATTTAATAGGGTTTAACAATATTTTAAAGTTATTTTCAAATAATAATCTTGATACTAGAATTGAATATAATATTGATGAACTTATAATAACAGTAAATCAAGAATCTATTCCTTATAAATTACAAATATTAAATCATAATAATAACAATATCCATTTAAATGCTTTTGAGTGTTTTAATCTATCTACTAAAATTCAAAAAATGCTGATTATGATTGAGCCAATACCATATAGTAATAAATTATGAGAGGATCTGTTTCGTACCAAGCTCAAATAGCCTTTAATTTTGCAAATGGTATTGGATCATCAAAAAAAGCCAATAGAGAGAATTCAAAAATAAAAGGTCAAAATGGACATAAAATTAGTGATAAAATCCATTCTCTAAAATCTAAAGATCAGTTTATTCGTTTAACCAAAGAGATACTTCAACATCAAAGAACTCAATTTAAAATGGCACCAGATTTACATAATTTAACTACCGAACATCTATCAAGTTTTATTAATAGTAAAATAGAAAAAGGAACTCAATATAATACAATCAGTACATATTTGAGTCAATTTCATAAGCTTTCTATTTCTGTAAATAAAATTGAAGATAAATCTCCTCAAAAGATAAAAGATAAAAGAGAACCTTCTTATAATTTAGCTGATATTAAAAATATTCGTTTAATAGCTAAGCAGGAAGCAATTTCAAATGTTCATATTAATAGAGCTTATACAAATCCAAATGCTATTCAGGCTCATTTAAATGGTAAAGAATTACTATCTTTTCAGTTACAAAAAGATTATGGATTAAGAGTGTCAGCTGCAACACAAATTAATATAAATCAATTTAAAAATAATAATAGGTTTAGTTTTAAAAATAAGGGTGGTAAGCCTCAAACTATTTCTCTAGATAAAAACTTATATAACAATTTAAAAAATGCAGTTTTAAAAAATAATGGACATTATATTCCATACAATCAATATCTAAAAGTATTTAAAAAAGCAGTTACTAAATCTGGTCAAAATTATTTTGGTACTCACGGACTAAGATACAGTCATTGTCAATCGAAATTTAATCAATATCAAAAAGATGGTTTGAATTCAGATCAAGCACTACTTAAAGTGTCCAGAGATCTCGGTCATAATAGACCGGATATTACAAAATATTATCTGAAGTAGAATTTACTATCGTGTTACCTTTATCATAAAATTTTAGTATAGTTAATTTTACTTAGCCCAATTTGTGCCAAAAAGTACTATATATGTGAATTTTCTATCATTGCTAAATTCTTTACTACCCATAGTCTTGCATATATTTACACAGTTTTTCATTGTGTTGTGGAAAATATGTAGAAAAAATTATATTATTGAAATAATAGATATCCTAATTTATTCATAATTATAAAATTCCTAATTTAGATATAAATCTATCTTTGCAAAACATAAAGAAAAATCTAGCACTTGCATAGCATGAAAACATTCTATAATCTTTATCTTTTTCTTTATCGGCAAAATCTTGAACAGCTTTGATTACAATTGGTATTGTCCTAACTTCAGAATTTGCCGCTGATATAAAAACAGAATATGCTTCCATATCCAATCCTAATATATGCTTATTAGCAGAATCTTTTATATTTTTTAGTACTTCTTCACTTTTCACTACTGCAGATCCCGTTCCTAAATATCCACCAACATGCACAGAATGCTCAGTGCTTGGCATTTTTCCAATGTTAAATTCTTTTTCCCACTCATTTTTGATATCCATACTATAGTTAGATTGAACTTGCTGAATTAATTTATATAAACGTTCATTTAGCTCTTTTGGCTTAAATGCTGGAATAAATTTATCATCCTTAATATCACCTTCCTGATAATTAAAAACATACTGAGGTATTAGAATATCACCTTTTTCAGTAGCACCCTTTATTCCGGCACAAATTCCCGTCATTAATAAAATTTTTGGCTTAAATTTTAAAGTAACCTTCGTTGAAATTGACGCACTATTACTCATTCCCATTTCATAATTTGAGTAAGCAACAACTTTTACAGTCTGCTGATTATTATCTTGTATCTTTGTAGTAAAATAGATAAATAAATCATCGTCATCATTTTTAATCCACTCAGTCTTTGATGCTAGTAACATATACTCAAATTCATCTTCTAATGCAGTTACTATTGCAATATCATAAGGTATATCATCAATATTAATATTATTATTTTCTATAATATTGTGTATATGGAATAATAATTTATCTTGCCAATCTTTATCTTTAGATTCATAATTGATAAATGGTATATTATATTCTTTAAATAAACTTCCCTGTCCAGACTTTTCTACATTATCAAAAGTAGAATACACTATTAGCTTATCCTTCTTACTTTCTTTTATCTTATCAAATAATTCTAAACC
>PJEL010004532.1_pt1 | contig 11427 bp, 5 predicted proteins | sample 1853271 | NCBI WGS metagenome assembly PJEL01 (sample SAMN08108733, study PRJNA415343) | Invertebrate metagenome, whole genome shotgun sequencing project. | host: Globobulimina | place: Sweden: Gullmar Fjord | collected 2015-08 | reverse complement strand
TGTTAATATGCTAGGTTAATAGTAGCTAGTGTCAATAATAATAATAAGTAAAATTTTTAATTTAAGAGTAAAGTATTTAATTTAGAGATTATCTAGTACTTGAGATACTCTATAGTGGCTAGTGTAATTTAGCACACTAAGATTTCAGCAATCATCTAAAATAATCCCATCACACATATACCAGATGCCTAATAAATTACTTTACTTCCTATTAAATAGGACTATTGGTTATTTAATTTTTCTTATATCAATATTTGTTTTAGCAACAGTGCTAAGCTCTATTACTTTTAAAAAAGAATAAAATTTTCCTGTCTTAGGATTACGATAGCCAGCTTTTTCAAAATTACGTTTAAAAAAGCATTTTAGTACTTCTTTTGAGAATACGCTCCCTCCATTATGTAGCTGGTGTGCTTTAAAAAAAACATAAGGAGACTCTTCTTGCGCATCCCTATTAATATTTAGCAACCTATATCCCATCTCTATAGATTTATCACTATGACGTACTATTAAGCATCCATATTTTTTTTTCTTTATTTTTTCCCCATATACCTTCCTTAAGAAATCATTTAAATGTCTCATTTTAGAGGAGCCATTAGCTGTTACTGAGATATAAAATTTTTCTCCTTTCCCACCATTATCTTTGAGCTTAACTATACTATGACTTTGATCAGGGAGCTCTCTATTATTAAAATTTTCTATGTCTAGGTTTTTTGTTTCTACTTTTTTTACACTGTAATATTGCTTATGTTCTTGCTCTCCTTCCACAATCATATTAAGAGATCGTAATAGGTTATCTACTGGGGTTCTGCTAATAATGGATTTTTTTATATAATTTTTTTTGATTAGACTTTTATTTATGGGTTGCTGTGTAACATTGTTGTTATTGGAAATATTTTTCTTATTATTAACAACAGAGGTTATATTGGGTTTTTCCCTAGAGTATTTTATACTTTTAGAAATTCCTTTTTTGTTTTTTGAGTCATTACTACTTCTTTGACCATTATTTGTATTAATAGCTCTTATTTCTCTTAATTTATTAGTATTACGACCACTTATTTCTTTTACTAAAAATTCTGTTTCTTTGCACTCAGAAGCTTTTTTATTAAATGATTTTGAAAGAGCCTTTTTTTGATTTGAGCATGCATTAATACTAGAGTCTTGAGGCCTAAGATATTTACTACCCTCACTTCTATCTCCTTCGCCTCGATAATTCAACCTGCTGCTACTTATGGGTTTATTATTTTTGATTCTAGGCTTTGTGTTAGAAGGTTTTTTTGTTTTACAATTTATGACTTGTAACTTTTTTTGATTAGAGTGCTTTTTAGTTTGTTTGACTGATTTTTTTATATTATAATTAGATTTTTTAAACCTCAGAGCTTTTTTATTTTTTTTAAACCCTCTATTGTTAAACAATGAAGATGGATTGTGTTTTTTTCTAGAGCGTTTTACTTTTTTTGCCTTTTTGTTTTGGATGTTTTTTTTATTAAAACTATGATGACTTATTTTGTTATTTTTTATAGGGGTGGGAGTTTTTTGCTCAAATAAATTATAAACTACTCTATCTACAAAAGATTCTATTTCATGATTTTCTGGAATTTTGGGTATGTTATCAAAAAAAGTATTTGGCAGACCAAATACTTTTTTTGCCTTATTTCTTCCTCTTCGCTCATTTGCATAAAGATTCCTTAGTGCTCTAACTCTAATAATTGATTCAAATTTTTCTTTATAATCAAACTGTTTCTCTAGTAAGGAGTTTTTTGCTACACTAATCATTGGTGGTGATTCAGCAAAGTTTAGGTTTAAATTTAAAAAAATACTCCTTTTTAATAAGGATGAATCGGTCCTAACATAATAAATCTTGGAATTTTTTTCATCAGGATTCATTTTTATAAAAGTTTTTAGCATGTTTAAGGAATCATCAACCTCATAAATTGCTGGAAAGTCTTCGGTAGGATTTATTAATAAAAAAGTGTTGTCCTCATGTAGAGTAATTCTGTTTTCTAGTAAGCAATTATAATTATAATAAATTTTTGAATGCTCTCCATTTGGATTAACTCTTATATATGTATGATCTTCGAAATTGTTACTTTCTATGTTTTCCAAAATATGGATATGATCATCTAAGTATTTTAGTAGATAAGAAATAGTTTCTACCATATTATGTATTATGGAAATCATAGGAAATGAAGGAAGTAAATCCCCTTCACCAAAAGAAGTATTAGGCTCAAAAAGCCAAAAATTATCCAAATAAATATAACCTGAGATCTTCTTAAAATTGGTTTTACCTTTAAGTATCTGCATTATTCCTACTTTTATATTAGTAATTCTTGACTTCTCTAGTTTTGAACAATTATTAGTTGTAAAAAAATCCCCTTTTTTTATTTCCTTTAATGCTTCATTAGTATATACATCTAAATCAAGAAGCTTTTTTATATACAATTTTTTAACTTCATCTCTAACTTTTAGTAAAATGCTCTTTGATAAATCATTTTGCTCTATTAGCTTACAGAGCATCTTATTTATGAATGAATACTCCATCTTTAAAGGGATTACTGCTAGGCTTGTGGCAAATCTTGATATTTCCTTACAATCTTTAAAAATATGGCTTACTACTCTTTTATAAAAATCAAAAACAAAACTTTTTTCAATCTCAAAATTATCCTCACTTTCTTCCTTTAATAATTCAATTGAATTTGTAAGGTACTCTGCTTCAGACATTGATTTCTTTGCAATCTCTCTATAATGTTCTCTACAGTTATAAATAGGTTCATAAGTATAATATTTATCATAAAAAACCCCTTCTATCAAAAACTTGAAATCTGGCTTAAACTCTACAGTAGGACTAGTAATATTTGAGGCTGTGGTAACAACTAAGGTTAAGGCCGAATTTATAAAGAAAGCAAAAAGTACTCTTTTTAATGAAGTCATAAATAGTATGGATTATTGATTTTAGGGATTAAGCTTTTTAAAAGCCAAAACATAAGTGAATCTATAACTTTAGAATATAACACACAACAAATGCACATGCGGTTTTTCAAAGATTTGCTTGCAGAACATTTTTAAAGCCGCCTTAAAACACAAAGTTTTATTTGTATGCTTATATGCTTTTTTGTGTTGTGTCTCAGGTGGTTAATGATTTAATTTGTGCATAGAGGTAACTCACTTATTGATTAGTTTGTTTATAGAGATGTATAAGCTTCCTATGTAGTAAGTGGACAAGAAAGATTTTTTTATAAAAAAATCTTTCTTGTTAATTTATTGTATTTATTAAAGGCTTAAAGCCTTTAATAAATACTTAAAAGCACCCTAGCTTATTAAGGTTGAAGTTTATGTCGTATAATAAAATCTTTAGCTATAAGTAGCCTATTTCTGTATATAAAAATATTTTGATTTAATATCACTATCCCGTGACTGCGAGTGTTGCTTAGTATAATTGGTTGTTTATTATCAAAAAAATCTAAGTAAGGCTGTTTATCAAAAAACATACACAACAATAATTCCAAGTAACATAATAATTGAGACAATCGGTATTAGAATAATACAATTACGCTATTTATAGACACAGAAGCATCTTATTCTTCCTTTTTTGTTAAAATAAATTTGTTTTATTAAGGTTATTCCAATACTTTGGTGTGTAATTACCTATCTATTATCATTATGAAAAAACTATTAATCAAAATTATTCTTTGCCTTTATTTAAATATTGTTAATGCTACTACATTTAATAATCCAAGTAATGAAATAAAAAAACAAGCTATAAAAAAAGTTCATTTTGAAGAAAAAGAGAGTCAATTAAATATGGAGAATAAGCTAGCATCATATTTCAAAAATATTGATTTAGAAAATACTAATATTGGTGACAATAATCAAAAAAGGAGTTGCTTGGTTAAAACACTGTACTATAAAATTTCTAATCTATTCCAAGGTATGGATATAAAAAAAAGAAGTGAGTTTTTTCCTGATGGTGTAGAAAACATACTCTCAAAAGTGCGTAAAATTGACATAGAAACAAAAAGAAACTTAATGGTATTTTCTAATGAGTTAAAAGCTATATTAGCAGTGAGTATACGTGGAGAAGCTTTAAGGGAAATATATAAATTCTTACTAGAAGCCAAAGAAGGAATATTTATAAGTATTAATAGGATGTGTAGGGCATCTGAAGAGCTAAAAAGAGCGTTTAGCATTCATCTTCAAAAAAGTGGGATTAAGGTTCAAAATAGTGAGCTTAATACTGGTGGTGAAGTCAAGTTCGATCCATCATATAAAAAATCTTTTGAAGAAAAAGAAATTGCTAGGGAAAAAAATCAATTAAAAAACAATATTAATATGAGGGCAAAGAAAAAGAAAAAGGTTAGTAGTTGTGATCTGATAAATCTATATACTGGCATCAACTATAGTGCGAATAAAGAAATTGACTCTTGTCAATCATCTTCATACAACCAGAATAAAAAAAAGTTTTTTAACCAAATTCATCAAGCTAATTGTGATGGGACTTTGGAAAATAAAGAAAAAGAGCTTTCTAAAGAAGAAGAAGATATTATCTATAGAGGAATTTGTGGACAAAATAAAAAAATAGAATTCCAATCTAATAATACCATAGTAAGAAAAAAACAGAGCTACACCTCCATAGTAAAGAGAAAAGTAAACAACATAGAACACTCTAATTTTAGCTCAACATTTAAATCCAAAAATAGCAAAAAAACTAATTTTGAGAAAAGAAAAAAAGCAAAGAAAAACAACAAAAAACCTATAACAGGTACTGTAGTTGGAAGTAGAGGTAATAGGACAAGAAATAGCAATGCATCAATCAACCAAAAAAGAACCTATAAAAACAAAAAACACTCTAGAAAAAAACCTATTATCAAAAATAATCAAACTAATATAGGAATAGAAAAAAGTAATAATAGTGAACAAGAAAAACCAAAGGATTTTGATCCTAATCTTCTAAGTCTAGACTCTGGCATTAGCTCTGAGAGAACTCAAAAAATTAGTCCTTCCCCTGAACCTGTAAATATAATATCTGAAAAAAAAGAAAAAGAGATCCTGGTAGAAGAAAAACAAAAAACAAAAAAAATCTCAAAAGTAATCAGAGGTAGAAAAAAAACTACCTATTCTTCAGTTAACAATAAAGAGCTAAATAAAAACCCCAAAAATAAATCTAGGATAGTTTCTAAAAATAAAAAGAGCAGTGTAGTTAAAAGAAAAAAAGAACTAGAGGCCAAACGAAATAATTTTAATAAAAAAAGAGCAGCAAAAAAGAGGGTGGGCACCTATAAAAGAAAAAAAACCTCAAGATTAACAAGAGGCAGAAACAAAACTATTTTTTCTTCATTTAAATGTAAACAATATAAAAAATACTCTAGAAAAAAACCTATTATCAAAAATGCTCAAACCAATATAGGAATAGAAAAAAGTAATAATAGTGAACAAGAAAAAACCAAAGATTTTGATAATAATCTCCTAAATCTAAACTCTGTCATTATCTCTGAGGAAACTCAAAAAATTAGCCCTTCCCCTGCACCTATAGATATAATCTCTGAGAATAAAGAAACAGAGTTCTTAGTAGGAGAAAAACAAAGAGTAAAAAGCACTATTAATAATGTGGTCAATAAAAATAAGCAAAATATTAGTAATATTGTACTTTCAAGTAAAATTACCCAAGCTATTAATACTATCGATAATGTTGTGCGTGAATTTGTTGAATCAAACTATTTAAATGAACTTATTAATAAACCAAACCTAAGTCATCTATTGAGAAGAGTAACAAATGGATATATGTATCCACTATATATGGAAATATTAAAATCCTCAAGTAAGCAAGAATATGAAATAACTTTAAAACTAATATTTAAAAAAATTAAGGATATTTACATAAAAAATATTTTTTTAGACTTATCTGCAAAAACTATTTTAGAGAAAAAAAAATGTTTAAATCAAGTAAGTCTTTTTATTGAAGATATAGAAAAGGAGATCAATACTTTTATACCAAAATATAAAAGGGCTATCTATACAAGCGAGTTTATAAAACTTACTAATAGCAGTGGAGGTATTTTAACAACACCAGTTAAAAGAAAACTTTATATAATATTTAATATTGCAACAGAAGAGTTTAAGCCCAACCATGGCATTTACAGGGTTAAAATTTCTAAAGTACTAGAAAAGATCTTTGCGATAAAAAACTATAGTATTGCCAAAGAAGAAAGCAAAGAATATGATTATGAATGTTTCTTAGAAGAGGTTGGAGCCTATCTTTTTAAACTATTTAATAGTCATAAGGATTTTGAAATAGACAGTAAGCTTATTATTAGGTATGTCAAAGTACAGCTCTTTTTTCTTATTTACGCTAAGGGTTTAAGTGTAGCTACGATAAAAACCGACAAATATATTAAGTATATTTATCCAGAAGGGTTATCTAATTATAAAAACAGAGATTGGCTAGAAAACATGGTATACGATATAATCATAGGAAATTTAAAAACATTTCTTTTAAAAGGGAAAGTTGCATTTATTCTAAAAGCAAATTGTGAAGAAAAAAAATTCATGGAAATTAAAAATGAGTTATCTCGATACTTTAGAAGTACAATAAAAAGAGCAAGAGAAGATCTAAATATAGACAATATGGTAAGTCCCACCGAGGTAGATGGATGTGTTTACTTAGAAAAACTTTTTTTTTGTCCTAATAAAAGACTATTACCCTATAGTGTCAATGATGAAATTTCTCGCACTAGGGTAATAGTTGAAAATCTTAGTTTTTATATTATCAATAGATATATATTTGATATAGGGACACGATATCAGCTAGATTACGAAGTAGCTGGCAAAATAGCTACTGATGTAGTTGAAACCGCTAAGCATATTAAAGACTTTAAGATAATAGAGTACCTAATTAGAGAGCAGTTGCCATATCACTTAATGGAATTAACACATGATAATATAATTTCTCTTTTATTAACTCCTACTATGTTTACAGAGTGTAATATTAGAATGGAAAAAGAAAGCTTAAATCGTATAATACAATATTTAAATATTGTTGTAAATAGCTATATCTTATTTTATATCGCTAAAGAAGATAATACTATTATTTGTGGTGATGAAGTTGAGAATTTTCTAAAAATACTTACTAATGAGATAGATATTAGGCCTAGCTTAAGTAATGAGGAGCGTAATGACAAAAATCGATTTTTTGAAATTAATAAGAATTTGTCTTACCCTAAATCTATCTCTATCTTTGTAACAGAAACTAACAACTATATCATGGGAGAGTTTTAACCTTTTAGATATTAATAAAGAAGCTAGTATTGTAATTACCCTTACTGTAGGTGTCTATTTTAGCTGACTATAAATTAGCATTTAACTTGTTGGAACTATCTCAAAATAATGCTTTGATAAAGATTAATACAAGTACAATAAAAACTTGGTATTTACTCCATATTCATGACTTGTATCTATTAGTCAACTAGTCAACCTCCAATGATATATTGTAATTTCTATTATTAATAACTATTTAGTATATAAATCAATTATATTAAATAAAAAAGCTAACAATCTTCCTTGCAATGTAGTTGTATTTTATACACATATTGCTAGTATAAAAAAAACACCTAACCGCTAAAGTTTCAGTATTATACTTTAGAGATGTTAATTTATCGGCTGTAAATGATTTTTCTGAAATAAATAATACCAGTGTTCTGTTATTAATTTCTATGAGGTTAATAGCATAGACAATGAAAGTGATGACTTAATAAACATCCTTTATAAGTGTAAATACTATTTTTATTCTTACCTAGAAGCTTTAATTTTAAAAAATAAAACTTGCTGATTTGATTATCCTAATTATATGCAAGCAATACCTTTACACTTTAAATAGCACATATACTTCTAATTACCGAGGTGCGCTCCAAGTTTTTTAACATAAAATAATAAAAATCAAAGGATATGATTTCTTTATTAAGGATTTTCAGCTATATTTATAGTTACTTCTGTAAAAGAAAGCAATATGTATATAAAAAAAATATCAATAGGCACATTTTTATTAATAAATCCTTTAACCACAAGTATTGCTAGCAATATTAAAACTACCAACAATCATAATAGCAATAATTTAAGATTGACTAAATTGATAGAAAAAAAAGAAGAAAAAAGTGACCAATTGCTATTTACAAAGGCACAGGGAAAAGCAGGATACGAAAACGGATTTACAAATCTTACCATAGAAGCAGAATATAAAAAAAAGCTAACCCGAATTGCCCTAGAAGCTGATCAAATTAACGCAGAACACAAAGCAAAAAGAGAAAATCTTATACTAAAAATTGAAGAACTTGAAACAGAGTATATAGAAAGGGTAAAAAAATTCACCAAAGAAAGAAACCAATCAAAAGTTGAAGATAAAATAAATAACCTTATAGAAGAAAACAAAAAAAGTAAATTGATTATTAATAATCTTAAAGAAGAGAACAAAAAAAGTAAAGCAGAATATGAAGTGATAATTAAAGATCTTATCAGAGAAAAAAAAGAAAATAGATTAAAACATGAAGAAAAGGTTCGACAACTTAGTGGAAACTTCAAAAAACTCAAACAAATGTATTATCAACTTTCAGGAATTAAGATACAAAAAAAAATAAATGATAAACGCCTATCACAAAACAAGCCATTAAGACAATTAGTTGAAAAAAATCTATTAAGAAAAACTAACAATAATAAAAAAGAAGGAAAGATAAACAGCAGAACAAAGCACAATGCCTTGAAAGTAAAGAGGAATAAACATAAATGGAATAATAATTAAAAGGCTTTAACAAACTTAGAAAGAGAGCTAACTTAACCAATCAAGCTACTTAATGAATTTTTATTAGTACTAAAATTTAAGAACCCCATTTTTTAACAGAGATATTTCTAACTTATAACTAGAAACATTTATTTTAGAAAAAAGGCTTTAGAATTAAGAAAAAGTTAGTATTACCATCAAGTCTTGAAGAAGAAAGTAAATTTTAATTAAATAACCAAAAAATCTAATTTTACTATGATCAATAAACTAAGAATAATCACTCAACTTTTTCTATTAAGTTTTATATTAAAAAATGAGTCTTTCTCTACAAGCTCAAATAATAATAACAGTAGAAAAGAAAACCCTAAAAGATCTGTTTTTAATAGTTATAACAACTTTAATTATTTTGTATTAGAACACAATAACATCAGTCATCATATAGAGTATAGAGAAAATAACTTCAATCAATTCCATATTAATAATAGATGTATTTCGCATCAAAATCAGATAGCACAACAACATAGACCTACATATATAAACAATTTACCTACCCATCAAAATCGATATTATTCAAACACCCAAAATACATACTATTTACCATCTTGGGGGCAACATATTACAAGTTCGCAAAATTTTGCGAGTTATCATTTTATACACCACCAGACATATACAAGTAGTATTGATATTAATTCAAGCAACACTCATAATAAAAGCTTTTGCAAAAAACCTAAGAGCAAAAAATCTTTTGCTGTAAAAAATAAAGAAATAATTACTAGTAAAAATAATAGTTCGGATGACTTATTTTTAGCATTTAACATAGCATATGCAATAATTTATCCAAATAAAAATTAATTGGCTCTATAAGTAGTTTTTATTAACACACTTTAATATGCATATTAAAGCCTAAAAGAGATAGCGATTTTATTTTTTATAGATTATTAATAAACTTCAACCTAAATCCAGAGGGACTTTGTATGCGCTTTGCTCATAAAAAGTACAAACAAGTATAAAAAACACTTAAAATAGTTTGTGTGTATTATTTTAACTTACAGAAAAAAATAACACTTAAAACAATTTGTGTATATTTGCAGTCATGAAATGCCTTCGTTTATTATTAATTTGTTTATTCTCTAAAAATATTATCGCTACAAATTATTCAGATGTCACTCTAAATAGTATAAAAAAAGATTTTTCTATCTTGGTTGATAACTTAGAAAAAAAAGGAACTAATGAAGATAGTCAAATAAGAGTTCAGCTTTCAGAGAAGATTTCTAGATATATAAAGTTGAATTCAAATAATTACTCAAAAAAAGCTCTTGATTATTACATTAATGAAACAACTGATTATACTCCTTTGATCTATGCTCTTAGTAAGCATGATTATAGTTTAGCCAGATCTATTATGAATTTTGGTGCGAATGGTAACTTTCATGAAAAAGGTAAAAAATCCCCCATTAGTTGTTTGTTTACTAAAGAGCACTTTTCAAAAATTAATCTTGATGCAACATCAAGCTTTATGGTACCTATTATTAGAGATTCAGATTTTGATGAAATTGAATTACTTTATGCTATAAAAGATTTACTAAGTATTTCATTAAATTACTATTATGATTTTTTATCAAAAGAATATTTATTTATATTAGAATATAAATTTATAAAAAGACACATATTACCTACGTTTATTAAAAAATTGAGGTTAATAAATACAAGTAACAAAACAGAACATTTAATGAAAAATGTAAATCTGTTTTTAGAAGGTAATTTCGAAGCAGCATTAAGATTAATTGAAACCATGTTAAAAGAAAACAATAAAGTTAAAGTTAGTAGTATTAATAAATCAAAAAACAATAAAGAGCAAATTAATAGTTTAAAAAAGTGGAAGAATTTTTATGGATTTATAAGCTTTTTATTAAGCTTATTGTTCTTAACAATATCCTATTATTTATTATCCTTTAAAGATATTGAATAGAAAGATTATCAAGAGGATGAACTAAATATTTAAGTTCTTAATTTTATTTAACCTTAAATATTGCTGAAAAACAGTGCTAACACTTTTTCTATAAAAAATACAGTAATAAGAGCCATTGAAATAAGAGTGGGCTGATTACCTATCCTTTAACTTATCATACAAAATAACTAATATTAGTATATAGAAATCAGATATCGACTTTGGTTATAAATTATACAAATAAATAAGATGCTCTTACAAAAAAAAAGCAAAAATATCAACTCTAAATTAAGAAGAGAGATTATAACTATATTAACAGCAGCAATAAAAAAATACATTTTTTTATTGCTGCTGGCTAGTTTTTTGTGTCTTGGTATATAATATTGCACAATCAATGAGATAAAAAAATATCCCTAATTTGCAATATGACAATACGCAAAATAAACAACAGAGAGCAACTTAAAAAATTAGTTAAATATACTTTTTTATCTATACTAATACCTTTTAGTGAGATATTATCATCGAGCAGAGACAATCACAACCATAATAGAAATAATCAAAACTGTACTTTTATTAATGCTTCAAGTGTTCAAGATAGGTTTAATAATTCTACGACTGTAGGTCAAAATCTACAACAACATCCACAACCACAATATCCGACTCAATGGGATTTTGACAATCATATGCAATATAATCAAACACAAAATCATATTTATAT
>PJEL010004531.1_pt1 | contig 11429 bp, 8 predicted proteins | sample 1853271 | NCBI WGS metagenome assembly PJEL01 (sample SAMN08108733, study PRJNA415343) | Invertebrate metagenome, whole genome shotgun sequencing project. | host: Globobulimina | place: Sweden: Gullmar Fjord | collected 2015-08 | reverse complement strand
CGATTATTTTTTCGTCCTGATTGAGACTGCTGGTTTCAATAATCACTTTAACCGGACACGGGGCTGCGGCATCCACCACCGTCTGGATATCGGCCAGCGCTTTGCGATAATTTTTAGCTTTCAAAGCCCCAATATTAATAACCATATCAATCTCCTTAGCGCCCACTTTAACCGCTTCTTTTGCCTCATGGGCTTTGGAAGCAGAAATAGCAGCACCCAGCGGAAAGCCAACCACTGCGATCGGCATGGAGCTGTGATTTTTCAGCAATTCAGCAGCCAGCGCGACATTGGCGGAATTGACACAGACCGCCTTGAAATTATGGTCAATCGCTTCCTGACAAACCAGCCTGATCTCAGCTTCAGTCGCTTCCGGTTTGAGAATGGTATGGTCTATATAAGGTGCCAGGTCGAGAGCACCTTTTTTTGATTTATTATCCTTCTTTGACTTCTGCGCTTCTTTTGGTTTCGCAGTTTTCGACTCTTTTTTTTCGCTCATAGGTTTATCAGTCCTGAATTCAGATCTGTTCAATAATTCGAGATACCAGCCGGGTAAAATCGTCCTTTATCCTGGCCGCTGTCTCCTTCACTTCATCGTGTGAGAGTTTTACATCAAAAATCCCGGCAGCCGCGTTTGTGACGCAGCTGATCGCCAGAAGTTCCAATCCCATATGATTCCCGATAATGGCCTCCGGTACAACGCTCATGCCAACGGCATCCGCACCCATGATGCTCAACATCCTTATTTCCGAGGGGGTTTCATAACTCGGTCCGCTGAGCGCGGCATAAACACCTGTTCTAAGTTTGAGACCGAGTTCCGTCCCGGTTTTTCTGGCCAGCTCCTGCAACCGTCTTGAATAGACCTGACTCATATCCGGAAAGCGGGGCCCCAACGTTTCATTGTTCTCTCCAATCAGCGGATTGCTGCCCATCAAATTAAGATGATCAGATACGATCATTAAATCGCCAGCTAAGAAACTCGTATTGATTCCGCCCACGGCGTTTGTCAGAATCAAGGTACTGACTCCGAGGCGTTTGAACAATTTTATCGGAAATGTAATTTCAGCAAACGAATACCCTTCATAATAATGTACCCGTCCATTCATACAAATGACTCGACGCCCCTTCAACGTTCCAGATATCAGTTCTCCTGCATGTCCACTGACCGTTGAGACTGCAAAGTTTGGAATTTCTGAATAGGGAATAGCGACAGGATTCTCAATCAGTCCCGCCAGTGGACCCAGACCGGATCCCAGTACGACGGCTATTTCAGGCTTTCCTGCCAACTGCTGCTCAATAAAAGAAACGGTTTCGTCCAACTGCCTGTTAACTGGATTGTCCATTTTCGATCCCCCAAATATACGCTCGGACTGTCTTAGCGACCAAAAGTGTCACTCATTTTCAGCAGGAGATTAAAATCCCCTTCAATGCTGTATTTATGTTCCATGAACATCTCCTGACCATCCACTTTTCGGGTTAGAATGTCCATCCAGACATCAAATGGCGTCATGATAATCAAACCGGGATTCTCAGCGGCACCGGCTTTAAATTCGATGGTTTCATCTAAAACTGAAAAATGGCAATCACCGGCCACTTCACCCGAGAATTTGAATTGGATCGTAAAGTTCTCATCAGTTGCCTTCTCTGTATTGAATCCAGTACGCATCACCTGCATAAACGAATCAATGGAATTCGGTCGTGGTACCATGCCTCTTTTCTGGAACTGTCCCATCGTAACCCCTTCATCAATACATGTCTGCCATGCCAGATTCCCCAAAGGTGCCATTTTTTCGAAATTGGTCAAATCCTGGGTCATGGCTTCCATCGTTTCAGTTGAGATGCCTTTCGACTGCACCAGCTCTCTTCCACCCTGAATCGTCGCTTCCCGGATCGCCTTTATTTTCCCAGTTGCCATCGGGCCGACCATTACTTCAGCAGCGGAACGATAGACCTCTGCCACGAGTCGATCTTTATAGAGAAAGTTGACGTATGAGCTCAACTGGTCAAAAACTGACATCTCCGGAAATCCGGCTACCGACACAACCACCGTTGGCGGCGGTTCGTTTCTCAAGGGATGGGTAGTAACGCCTTTTTTCAATTCAAAAAACGGCATGGCCATCGGCAACGTCCGCTCAATAAACGTTTTCATCTTAGCGTTCACCGTATAGTGAAAGAGGGGGGTCGCCATAACGAACAAATCGCATTCAAGGTACTTGGGCAACAGCTCTTTACTCATATCATCCTTGTAGACGCATTTTCCCGGTGTTTTGGTCCAGCAGGTGAAACAACCTTTGCAATAGTTGATCTTCTGCCGATGAATATTGATTACCTCCACGTCCGCTTTGGCGTCCTGCATACCTTCAACCAACCAATTCAATACAATTTCTGTTTTGCTGACATCCCCGGTCCGGGCACTGGAATTGATGGCAAAAATTTTCATTTACTCCCCTTAATGATTCGGATTGAAAACAACTTTTTCAGTTTCTAAAAGAATTCAGGCCTGACTATTCTCCTGCCTCACCTCTTTTTACTTCAACAACAACTGTTTGAGGGCATTCCGTAATCGCTAAGGGACAGCATACATGGAAGCCTCTGCCAAGACAATTAAAAACGGAATGTTGCTGCTCACCACACTTCCAGAGCCGAAGGCAGTGTACCACGCAGGAAAACAGGGTTTTGATCCTGGTTAAGAAAGGGATTTGGGTGACTGTTTGAAAGCAAGCATGATATAATAATAATATTGCGATTTCTACAATATATGTCGAAACTATTGTCATTTTGCGTAATTTTTGCTAAAATTACCCTCATGAGTTTTGATTTTATACTCAGCCGATGTTAAACAAACATCACCGGTGCGAATTCAACGAACAACAGGAAAAAACTATGACAGATGATCCTCAGAAATCAGAAGCGGCAGATCAGATATATATTAATGGAAATATTCTGACCATGGACGCAGACAATACAATCGCAGAAGCGATGATTGTCAGAAACGGTCTAATAGAGGCCGTCGGCAGCAACGCTGAAATTCAGAAGCAGATTCAGGCAGATGAAAACGTAACAGATCTGCAGGGAAAAACAGTTACGCCCGGTTTTATCGATGCCCACGGTCATTTTCCCGGTTCCGGAATGACGGTAGTGGGATTAGACCTGAATTGCCCCCCCATTGGCAAGATGACATCCATCCCCCAGGTGCTTCAAACACTGAAAGAGAAAGCAGAAGTAACTGAAAAAGGAGAATGGGTATACGGTTTTGGCTTTGATGACACTCTGCTGGCTGAAAAAATGCTGCTGACGCGACATGATCTGGATAGCGTTTCCAGTGAACACCCTATCTATGTGAACCATATATCGGGTCATCTTGGAATGGGCAGCACAATCGCCCTTGAAAAGGTGGGCATTCTAAAAGATACTCCTGATCCGGATGGCGGAGTTATCTGCCGAGAGCCCGAGGATGGAATGCCCACAGGTGTTCTGGAAGAAGCAGCCCATTTCCCGGTGTTTAGTCAGATCATTGAATTTACACCTGAGACAATGCTTGAGGTTGTCCAAACGGCAGTTGAGGAATATACGCAGTACGGTGTTACGACTGCGCAGAGCGGTCTTTGTGAACAAAAACTGATCGATGGCCTGTCGATGGGTTCACAAATGGGGCTGATTCCGATTCGTCTTATCACCTGGCCGGATCCAGAGCTTTCAGAGAAAATCATAACAAGGGAATATGAAACCGCCCCTCACATCAACGATCTGTTCCAGATCGGTGCAGCAAAAATTATTGGTGACGGTTCAATCCAGGGGTTTACGGCAAATCTTTCCAAACCCTATCATACAACCCATAAAGGAGATACTGAGTACAGTGGTTATCCGGTCACTGATAGGGAAACCATGGTCTCTCTGGTTAAGAGATTTCACGATGCAGGCATGCAGATTGCGATACACGGCAACGGTGATTCAACCATCGATGACATCATTTACGCCATATCAGAGGCTCAACGCCTGAATCCACGCGAGGATACCCGCCACATTATCATCCACTGCCAAACGGTACGGGATGATCAACTGAAAGAGATGAAACGTTTAGGCATTACACCCAGTTTTTTCACTGCGCACGCTTACTACTGGGGGGACAGGCATAGCAGCATTTTCCTGGGACCCGAAAGGGCTCACAGAATGAATCCAACTAAAACAGCACTGGATATGGGTATCCCGTTTACGATCCATGTTGACACACCGATAACACCTATGCGCCCGCTGCTGCTAGTCTGGGCGACAGTCAACCGGATGTCAACCGGTGGAAATGTAATTGGTGCGGACCAACGGATTACCCCCCTGCAGGCGCTTCGGGCAACCACCATCGATGCAGCCTGGCAGATTTTTCAGGAGAAAAACCGCGGGTCACTGGAACCGGGGAAGTTTGGAGATCTGGTAGTACTGTCCGACAACCCACTGGAAAACGCCGAAACCATCCGGGATATCGATGTACTGGAAACATTTGTCGGCGGGAAGAGTGTATATAAGAGATAGGTTGAAGGTGGGAGGCTAAAGGTATTTGCCTTCAGTCGTAGGTTTTCCGTCTGTCCTTTAGTCTTTAGTCAGTTCTCATGTGAAACTTCGCCAGACCGCCGGTTGAAGTCTCCCTATATGAACTCATCATGTCGTGCCCGGTCTGGGTCATGGTATCGATGACCTCATCAAACGAAATTCGGTGTTTGCCATCGGAAAGAAGCGCGTAGGTTGCGCAATCGATGGCGCGGGCACCGGCCATGGCATTTCTTTCAATACAGGGGATCTGAACCAATCCGGCCACAGGATCACATGTCAGACCCAGGTGGTGTTCCATCCCCATTTCAGCAGCATACTCAATCTGCCCGGGAGTCCCTCCCAACAGCTGGGCAGCAGCTGCCGAGGCCATGGAGCAAGCTGTGCCAATTTCTCCCTGACATCCCACTTCCGCCCCGGAAACAGATCCGTTGGTCTTCACCAGATTCCCGACCAGACCCGCTGTTGCCAAGGCCTTGATAATTCTTGATTCGCTGAGCTTATATGTTTTCAGCAAATGGTTCAGTACCGACGGCAAAACGCCGCATGAGCCACAGGTAGGGGCAGTACAGATCTCGCTGCCCGCCGCATTTTCCTCAGCAACCGCCAGAGCATAGGCAAAAATCTTGTTGGTATGCTGGATCAGACCGGAACTATTTTTTGATTTGGCATAAAAAGACGCCGCCTTACGGGGGAGATGCAATCCCCCTGGCAGCACTCCTTCGTTGTCAAGACCCCGTTTAATCGCCTTTTTCATCACCTGCCAGGTATCACTCAGATAATCTGAGATATCTGCTGCCTCATGCTCGAACACAAACTCCCAGAAGCTCTGTCCGGTTTTATCCAGCAGGGCGAGAATCTCTGTCATGGAACGCAGTTTATAGACCATCTCAGGCGGTGCACTATCTCCCTCTTCAACAATGGATCCGCCGCCAATGCTATAGACGGTCTGCTCGGCAAGCAGTTTGCTGTTTTTGTCAAAGGCTTCAAACTTCAATGCGTTCGGATGATAAGGCAACACAATTTCCGGTCGCCAGTCGATCTGAACTTCCATTGTGCCAAAGGCATGGGTAATCGCCCGATCTGTAAAATGACCTCTCCCAGTCGCCGCCAGGCTACCGTAAAGAGTGACGGCAATGCGCGCATTTTTTGGGATTTGTTTTTTGAAAACCAGGGCTGCTTTGCGGGGGCCCATGGTATGACTGCTGGAAGGCCCCAGACCTGTAACATAGATATTTTTAATGGATTTCATAACCTTGTGGATAGTCGTCTCAATTTTTCGATGGGGTCTCGATGGGGTCAGGCTTTGGTTATTGGCTTATTTTATTGAACAACCCAATAACCAAAGCCTGACCCCATCGTTTGCGAAATGCTCCAGATCTTTAGTTTCTCAACTAATCTGCATGGGGTCAAGTCGAAAGCTCCGGGGTAACCGATTCTCCCTTGCATCAGTCGAATTAATCCGCTATGAAGGAGACAAAGAAGAACACCTTGTTACATCAACAATCTGGAGGGGAAATGGATTTTGATTATATCATTATTGGCAGTGGGTTCGGAGGCAGTGTATCAGCGCATCGACTGACCGAAAAAGGGTATCGTGTAGCGGTGATTGAGCAAGGCAAAAGAATTACCCCGGAAGCTATTGAAGCCGCAGATGCGGATTCTAAAAAATTCCTGTGGATGCCGAGCCTGAAAATGGATGGGTATTTTTACCAACGCTTCTTTCGGCATATTTCAATAGTCGGTGGAATCGGAGTCGGCGGGGGAAGTATTGTCTTCGCAGCAGTTTTGTTAAGACCCAAACAGGCATTTTATCAACATGCTGACTGGTCGAACCTGGGTATCGATTGGGAAGCCGAACTGACACCCCACTACGACACAGCAGAAAAAATGCTGGGTCGAGTCAAAAACCCCATTTTCGACAAGCAGGACGAGTACCTCAAGAAGACAGCTGAGGAGATGGGCCGGGCAGATACATTTGGACCCACATACAATGGCGTCTATTTCGGATCCCCTGGTGTGACTGTTCCAGATCCATTTTTTGACGGCGAAGGACCCGACAGATCCGGATGTCAACTTTGCGGCGACTGTTTGTCTGGCTGTGGGAAAAATGCCAAGAATAGCTTGGATCGAAATTATCTCTATTTTGCTGAAAAACAGGGCGCCAAAATTATACCAGAACAAAAGGTCAGCCAGATCGTTCCACTGGAAACAGGCGGGTATAGCCTGAAGATGGAACACCCAATCAAAAAAGGTTTAACCTTTCCCACATTGACAGCTGACAAGGTAATTGTCTCCGGTGGGGTGTTGGGATCTCTGGAACTGCTTTTTGAATCACGGGATGTGACGAATACCCTGCCTGATATTTCCAACTGCCTGGGAGCTGGTGTGCGAACAAACAGCGAGGCCTTTGCGATTGTTTTGTCAAAAAACGTCAACGAGGATTTGACCCGGGGCAATGCGATCACATCTGACTTTTACCCGGACGATGCCACCCACATCACTCAAAATCGATTTCCAGATGCCTACACTATGATGAAAATGCAGGCGGTTCCGATGATAGACGACCCCGTCCCCTGGCGTCGGGCACTACGGACGATTGGCGCCATGCTGATTCATCCATACACTTTAGGCGTTACCTGGTTCGCTAAAAACTGGCGTCAACGATTGACCGTGTTTACTGTCATGCAGCACCTGGACAATCAAATCCAATTCATCTATGGCAAAGGCCTTTTTTCACCACTACGATCAGTGCTGAAATCCAAACCGGTCAAGGGCAAAGAGGCCCCATCCTACATCCCTATTGGCAATGAGGCGGGTCGGGTTTATGCCAAGGTTTCAGGTGGAATTCCTTTAAACAGCATTATGGAGAGCGTTGGCAACTTGACAACCACCTCTCATATTCTGGGCGGATGTAATATCGGAGCAGATGCCTCCCGGGGTGTGGTGGATAGCAATCTTGAGGTCTTTGGGTATCCGGGGTTATACGTGGTGGACGGATCGGTCATCCCAGCAAATGTGGGCGTTAATCCAAGCCTGACTATCACTGCCTTGGCAGAGCACGCCATGAGTAAAATTCCGGCTAAAAAGTAACAGTGGGGTCAGGCTTTGGTTATTGGCTTATTTTTTTCAAATAAGCCAATAACCAAAGCCTGACCCCCACTTTTGAAATAAGGAGAGCCATCGTGCAATTGGATTATGAGCTTTTGAAACGTTTTGAGGCTGGATTGGATCCTCAAAATTTAAGTGCTTCAGCGGTTAAAGCCAAGGTTATTGGTTATGGTGAGATGTCGACTGTTTTTCAAATCGACGACCTACCCGACGTGGTTTTAAAAAGAATGCCCTTGTTCAAGGATTGGCCAGCTGCGGAGTCTTACGTGGCCATGTTTGATGAATATTGCGGGCTTCTGGAGCAACTGGGGATCTCACTGCCGGAATGTGAGACCATCATCGTTGAAGTCCCAAATCGACCCGTGACCTTGTATATTGCCCAGGCCATGCTGGAGGCTGATCGGTTTGCACATCAACTGATTCATACTCAGGATGAAGCATCTGTCAGGCAGCTGATTGAAATGATTATAACAGCCTCTGAAAAAGTCTGGAAATTCTGTGAAGAGAATAGGCCGGGTCTGGAGATCGCGCTGGACGGACAGCTTTCCAACTGGATCCTGACTGAAGAAGGGAGTGAGACTAAATTAATTTACATCGATACCGGCACCCCCTTTCTCAAAAAAAATGGCCAAAATCTGTTGGATCCGGATCTGGTGCTACAAGCCGCGCCAAAACCACTGAGATGGCTTCTCAAACTGCTTTTCGTTGATGACGTGATGAACCGCTACTACGACCCCCACAAGAACATGATTGATCTGGTAGCCAATCTGTATAAAGAACAAAAACCGGAGTTAATCCCAATGTTCATTGAGGTGATCAATCAAAAGTTACCTGCAGGAGTGCCCCCCCTGACCCTGAAAAAAATAGTGAGCTATTATCGGGAAGACAAGTTCATCTGGTGGCTTTTCCTGGGATTGCGCAGAATTGACTGCTGGATGGCCACTAGCCTGTTTGGAAAGCGATATGAATTCATACTTCCCGGAAAGATCAAACGATAGTTAGAGAGCAGAAATTCTAATTTAAGGAGAGCGAACAATGGTTATCCGACATGAGCGGGATAAGCAAGCAGTTATCGATGCCGCTGCTAAATATGTATGTCCGGAACGAATCGAAACATTTAGATTGTTGGGGGCTGTTCCGGTCATGGACCGCCGTGAGGGCTGTTATTTCTGGGACATGGATGGCAGAAAACTGTTTGATGTGCATATTAATGGCGGTGTTTATAACCTGGGGCATCGCAATCGTGAGGTCATTGAGACGCTTAAAGAGGCTGCCGATTTTTTTGATATCGGGAATCATCATATGGTGAGCAGCGCCCGCACTCGTCTGGCTGAAGAGTTGGTTCGACTGGTACCCGGAAAAATGCAGTACTGTGTTTTTACACCGGGAGGTTCTGAAGCGGTGGAAGTCACCATCCGCAGCGCTCGTAAAGCCACAGGACGCAGGAAAATTATCTCATTTGAGGGTGCCTATCATGGTCATGGCGGCCTGACCTTGCAGGCAGGCTATGCGGAACAGGCGGCCTATTTTCTGTCAGATCAGCCGGAAAAGGAGTTTATCCAGATTCCGTTTAACAATCTGGAAGCGGTTGAGCAGGCCCTGAAAAATGAGGATGCCGCTGCCATGTTGTGCGAGATTATACCCGCTACGCTTGGCTTTCCGATGCCTGCACCAGGTTTTTATGTCGAAGTAAAAAAGCTCTGCCAGAAGTATGGATCTTTTTTCATCGCAGACGAAGTCCAGACCGGCCTCGGCAGAACAGGTCAATTCTGGGCTTGTGAAGGATACAATGTAGAACCGGACATGCTGATCACCGGAAAAGGCCTGACCGGTGGCATTTACCCGATCGCAGCGGCGGTTATGTCTAGTGAGGCCGCTTCATGGATAAAAGAGGATGGCTGGGGATACTCATCATCCTGTGGTGGTGCAGAACTCGGCTGTCTCGTGGCCCTGAAAGTGCTGGAGATTATTGAAAGACCCGGTGTGCTGGAGAACGTAAGGGAGGTCTCAGATTTTCTGTCTCAGGAGCTGCAAGCACTTAAAAAGCGGCACTCTTTTCTGATCGATATTCGCCAGAATGGACTCATAGCGGGCCTGCAGTTTGATGACCCGAACGGTGCCATGTTGATGACCGCTTACGCTTATGAGGCAGGATTATGGGCTTTTCCCGCCGGGTTTGATCGGTCGGTGCTCCAGTTCAAGCTCAATATCCTGGTCAGCAAAAAAGAATGCCAGGAAGCGTTGCAACTACTGGAAACGGCATTGACTGCGCTGGAAAATGATATGTTAAAAAACAAAGCTTAACTGATAAACCAGTCATCAGAGGTTGAACATGTGCGATACATTTGTGGCGTTGCCGTCAGTCACATCCGATGGATCCGTCATTTTCGGGAAAAACAGCGACCGCGAACCCAATGAGGCACAGGCACTGGAATATTATCCTGCGTGCCAGTACCCAAACAATCTCCAGGAAAAAACGTCCTGTACTTACATTGCCATACCGCAGGTCAAGGAGACATTTGCGGTTCTGCTGAGTCGACCTTTCTGGATGTGGGGAGCTGAAATAGGTGCCAACGAGAAAGGGGTGGTCATCGGTAATGAAGCCGTATTCACTAAAATGCCCTACTCAAAGTCCGGCGGCCTGACAGGCATGGACATGATCCGCCTGGCACTGGAGCGTTCAGCAACTTCTGAACAGGCGCTGGAAACGATTGTCCAGCTTTTGACGGACCATGGGCAGGGCGGTGTCTGCGGCTATCAGGATAAAAAGCTGGTCTACCATAATAGTTTTATCATTGCAGATAATCACAGCGCCTGGGTGCTCGAAACAGCTGGACATTTGTGGGCTGCGCTTGAAATAAAGGACACATACAGCATCAGCAACGGCCTGACCATCGGTGAAGAATTTGACAGGAGCCATCCGGAGTTGGTCAGTACAGCCCAAAGCAAGGGTTGGCTGAAGAAGGGCAAATCCTTTCATTTTGCCGAATGCTATTCCGACTGGTTTTTCACCACTTTCTCAGCCTGCCGCAAACGGCAGAGCCGTTCTTTTGAGATGCTGAACAGTTCTACTGGTCAGTTCGATGTTCACAATGCGTTCAATATATTACGAGATCATGGGGACAGTGACTACAGACCCGATTCCCATTTTCTGATCAACGCAGTCTGCATGCACGCAGCCAACGGGTTGAGCCGGGACGGAAACTCCACGGGCTCACTGGTAGCTCATCTTACAAAAGAGGAAAACACCTTTTGGGCCACCGGCACATCTGCTCCGTGTACAGGTATATTCAAGCCAATTCGTTTTGGAGATGACATCCTTCCTGATCTGGGGCCGCCCCCGGGAGAAAAATTCGATCCAACCACACTCTGGTGGCAACATGAAAGGCTGCACAGAAATATTCTTAACGATTATTCCGCCAGACTCACCAAATATACCGTAGAACGCAACAAGTTGGAGACCTCCTTCATTGAACAGGCAAATACAAGGGGTGCGGATGGATTTTTTGATCTGACCTGCGAGGCGTTCCAAAGTAGTAGAGAGATGACCGACAAATGGATCATGGAGTACCAAGACACCCAGGTTGAGAATAAACCCGGCTTTGTTTATAATCAGTACTGGAAGAAGCAAAACAGAACTGCAGGCATAATGATCTGAACAAGTGGTTATTTCTGATTAATCCCTTTAAAATCAACCAATCTATGATTCTCCTTGATTTTTCTTTCTAATATCACACTTTTTGTTATTTACATCTTTTTCATTCTATCACCCTGCAGCTAGT
>PJEL010004530.1_pt1 | contig 11433 bp, 16 predicted proteins | sample 1853271 | NCBI WGS metagenome assembly PJEL01 (sample SAMN08108733, study PRJNA415343) | Invertebrate metagenome, whole genome shotgun sequencing project. | host: Globobulimina | place: Sweden: Gullmar Fjord | collected 2015-08 | reverse complement strand
CTTTATTTAAGTCTTGCCATTTTTGCATCTCTTTCTCTCTCACTTCATTTTCAAGTGTTTTTTCCAAAGTACTTGAAAGATTGATATTATTATCTTTTGCCTTTTGAAGTAAGTGAATAGACAAAATAAGCTCAAAGATGATAATTTGTATACACAATTAATTATTGTGAAGTTTTTTAAAAAAATGTTAAGTTTCAAGTATTCACTATATTATTAGTACAATTCGTTTTTTATATCTATAAAGTAAATGGTATTATTTCTAAGATATAAATTTAATCAGTTACTAAAGCATTTTGGCTATACTTTTTTATACAATTTAACAAAAAGGGATTGATATGGAATCTGGTGAAATTTCAGCTGTAATAGTTACTGCTGTAATAATGGCAATATTGGCATTTGCATCTTTTAAGTTAGGTAAAAAAATCGCTGATAAAAAATAGTAAAGGAGATATTCTCCTTTATCCATCTTAATCTTCTAACTCTTTTACGTAAACATCTAAAGCTTTAACATTTGCAGAAGATAATAAAGTGACTATAAATCCTAAAATTACTATGATATATTGTCCTGTATAAACTGATGCAAGAATTATAACCACCCCTAAAAATAAAAAAAGTAAGTTTGATGCGATTGCTATTTTATATATCAATTTATTTTTTTTATCGATTATAATTGGCATGCCAAATATTTTACTAGTCCCAGAGTATAATAAAATTGCTGGTAGTATATATGCCCCAATAGCTATAACCAAGAAAAAAAGTAGATAGACTGTTCCTGTTTGACTAGCTGTAAATATCAGCAATAAACTACCGAAGACCAATGCAATTGAAAATGCCCAATTAATAACTCTTAACATTTTAGTATCATTTTTGATAGTTTGTTTTTTCATTTTATAAACCTTAATAAATTTTAATGAAGTTTATCTTTTTTATTGTAATAATATACTTTAATTATTTTTATAAACTTAACATCAGAATAAAACTGTAAAATCTTTACACTAAATATAAGGGTTTACAAATGGATTACACTAAAATTGATTTAAATGCTAGTGCTACAAAAGGTTTTGCTGATATTTCTACTTATATGCAAGACTTAGGAAATCTTTCAAACAATATGAAAGCACAGCAAAAATTTAAGCTTTTAAATCATAAAGTTATATTAGATGGTCTTAGACAACTCAATGGACTTAATAGTAAATTAGATACAAAAGTAGATACACTTTTAGAAAAAATTGATAAGTCTTTAGCAAATAAAAATACGCCAATTTTTAAAATATTTTCGATTCATATATTGGCTTTTGTAGTTATCTTTGTAATTACGGTTATGATAACTCCTACAAATTTTAGTATAGGTTATGCAATATCCTCTATAGGAATGGGATGTGCTACGGGGGTACTGAATCTTATGCTTTTAAGAGAGCGTAAAAAATATGAGATAAATAATGTATTTTTCTTACTTGAAGATGAAAATATTGAAGAGTTAGAACCCTTACATAAGAAACTAGCTACATTAATAGCAGATTTTAAAACTGATGAGGTTCAAGATAGTGTAAAATTAGAATCTGCGTTAAAAGAAACTATTCAAGAAACAATAAAATAAAAGAGAGATATATTTAAATATCACTCTCTTTTTGAAATACTAAGTTTTTCAAACTTCGATTCTCATCTAAACTTTTAAACTCATCTACATTATCAAGTCTTTTTATAAATTTGAAGTTGGGTGCAAGCTCCGTAAATATATCTATGATAAAATTTTCATCTAAATCTGGACTATTAAGACATGCTAAAACTGTAGCATCATCTGAACTAAAAGTATCAAGTCTTTTGATGATTTTATTATAATCTTTACTTGCTTCAAAACTCCCTTTCTGTAAAGTAGGGGGATCGATGATGATAACATCAAATGGTCCATCTCTTTTAATACGTGAAAATGATTTTAAAATATTGTGTGGATAAAACTTTATAGTTCTTGTATCGATATTGTTGAGGTGATGATTTTCACGTCCAGTACTCAAAGCTCCTTTTGCCATATCCATATTTACAACTTCTGAAGCTTGCCCTGACATAGCAGATAAACTAAAAGCACATGTATATGAGAAAAGATTTAATACTTTTTTATCTTTTGAGATACTTTTTATAAAGCTACGTCCATTTTTCATATCTGGAAAGTATCCATTGTTTTGATTTGATAATAGATTGAGTTTTATTTTAAGTCCATTTTCTCTTACATACAGATTATTTTTAAGCTCACCTACTAAAATCTCTGTAGGTGCTTTTGCTAAGTATCTTCTTTGTAATACCAAAGTAGTGTGTCGAGAACTTTTCATAAAATTTTTTAACATCTCAAGTAGTTCTATCTCTAAATCTTCTTTAATCGAAAAATAAAAAGCAACACTTAAAATATCATTAATAGAATCTATTGTTAAAAATCGCCAGTCATCTCCATATAGAGCTCCTCGACCGTGAAATATTCTTTTAAATTCATTTGTTACATTACTGGAATTATCTGTAAGTAGGTTTTGTAAATCGTGTGTATTCATATATCTCTTTTGTTTTATTTCTCTTTATGAGTTAATGTCATCTCATAAACCCAATTTTGTAAATCTTTCATATCATCGTATATTGCAAATAACTTATCAAGTAATTCCACACTGTAAAAGTCGTTATCTAAATCGTATTCAATATATGAAAATAAAGAATCAAACTTTGTAAGGTAAAGATGACTTTCATCTCCTGAAAAGTCTTTTGGAACTCTTTTGTATTTTGCTTGCGTATGATTATACCCTTTGGCTTTAATCTCTTGTAAAATGAGATGTAAAGAGTCTCTGTGTTTTTCATGTTGGATGTAGTTTCTATATGTTTTTAATAAAGGTGATTTAAAAGCCCGTATTCCAGCAGCTACAAAATATTTTTCTTTTGTATAGTGCATATAAAAAGATGAGCTTTGCATACGGTGACCTAAACCTTGCCAAAACATAAGACCGATTTTATCTTTCATGGCTGTTTTGTCTTTACTAAAACGTACATCTCTATAGATTTTAAATAATGATCCAGAAACTTTTGGCAAAGCTTTAATTGTAGGGACGAGTATTTGTAAAGTATCTCCCATATCTTCTATGAAATCTTTATTGGGTGCGAGTATAGTTTTTTCCCAAATATGTCTATTTGTTTCGAACCAAACTTTGGAGTTGTTTTTTTCTAGCTTTTTTAAGAAGGCAGTACCTTCTTTTGTAAATCCGTTAAATATCATAATTTAATTATAAAATCTCTTGAACTCTTCCAACATCTCCAGATGTAAGTCTAACCTTTATCCCATGAGGATGAGTTGGTGAATTTGTTAGTAGATTTTTTACAATTCCTTCAGTTAATTTACCACTTCTTTGGTCTTGTTTTAAAACTATATTTACTTTTAAGCCCGGTTTTATATTGATACGATTTTTCCCATTCACGGTGTATTGCCTTCTTGTTTTTTTTCTATTATATCAAAAAAACTTATAATTAGATATACTGAGTGTTCAAATTAAAATGGAGAATGTATGGATTATGGTCAAATATTTATGTATGGTTGGGGTTTAAACATCGTAATGTTTTTAGTAAATTTATCGATTGCGTTAAATGTAATAAAATCTACGGATGTAACAACTATGACTAAAGAACATGAAATATTAGGTGAGCTAAAACTAGAAATTGATAAGTACTATCCAAATAGAGGATACGAAACATTACTTAGTTATTTTATCCCATTTGTTGCTTTTTATAAAGTACTATGGAGAATGATAGAGATGATGTCGTTTTTTAGTAAAAACCAAAATGCTAGAATGTTTGATTTTATGGTTTATAGATATCAAAAAGAGATATCTGTAGCCAAAGATAATGCAAGTTCTTAAAAAATAAACACACAAGAAAGGTCAATAAATGAGTTTAATAGAGAAGATTAAAGACAAAGCAAGACTAGACGTAAGAACAATCGTTCTTCCAGAATCAGAAGACGTAAGAGTACTTCAAGCAACACAACAAGTTTTAGAAGCAAAAACAGCTAATATTATTTTAATCGGTGATGAAGATAAGATTAAATCAGATGCTGCAGAATGTGGAGCTAATATCGAAGGTGCTACTATCATCAATCCTAAATTTTCTGATAATTTAGAAGCTTATGTTAATGAGCTTGTTGAATTAAGAAAGAAAAAAGGTTTAACTAAAGAAGAAGCTACTGAGATTATGACTACAGAGCCAAGATTTTTTGGTTGTATGATGGTAAGACTTGGTCATGCTGATGGTTTAGTTGCTGGTTCTAGTTCTCCTACTGCTGATGTTTTAAGAGCTGCTATTCAAGTTATTAAAACTGCACCAGGAATCAACACTGTTTCTTCTACCTTTATTATGGAAACTGCTGATGGTAAATTTGGTGACAATGGTCTTATTTTATTTGCAGATTGTGCTGTAAATCCTGAGCCAAATGCTGAGCAATTAGCTGATATCGCTAGTGCTACTGCTGCTACTGCTGCTTCTGTTGTTGGTTTAGAGCCAAGAGTTGCAATGTTATCATTCTCTACAAAAGGATCTGCAAAACATCCTTTAGTTGATAAAGTACAATTTGCTTGTCAAATTTTAGAAGATAGAGAAGTTGATTTTGCTTGGGACGGTGAGATGCAAGCTGATGCTGCTATCGTTGAAGCAGTTGGAGCTTCTAAAGCACCTGGTTCTAATGTTGCTGGTAAAGCAAATGTATTAGTATTCCCAGACTTACAGTCAGGAAATATTGGATATAAATTAGTTCAAAGATTTGCAGGAGCTGCTGCTCATGGACCAATCATCCAAGGTTTAAGTAAACCAGTTAATGATTTATCTAGAGGATGTTCAGTTGAAGATATCTCTAACTTAGTTGCTATTACTGCAACACAAAAATAAACTAAAATCTCTTGATTAGGCTTGGTTCCAATTCTAAAACAAGAGCTCTAATCCTTGCTTCTCAAGGATTAGAGTTTATTCAACAAGGTGGAAACTTTGATGAAGAACAAATCACTACAACAAATCCAACTCAATTCGTAGATATTGCAACAACAGGAAAATTTGATGAACTGTATTCTAAATATGGTTGTGAAGATATGCCTTTATTAGTGGCTGATACAGTTGTAACTGCAAATAATGAACTCTTACGAAAAGCAATAGATCATAATGACGCAAGAAGAATGTTAGAACTTCAAAGTAATAATGAAGTGACAATCATAACTTGTATGATATTTAAATCAAAAGACACTTATATAAAAGATATCTCAAGAACAACATATCATTTTGAAAAGTTTGATGATGACGATTTAGATAATTATGTGAATAGTGGGGAATGTATGGGAAAAGCCGGGGCTATTATGGTAGAAGGTTTTTGTAAACCATATATCAAAAGTGTAGATGGATATGAAAGTACTGCTATGGGACTTTGTGTAGAGAAACTTTTAGCTTATTTAAAGTAAAATACTTTATAGTTTATTTTGAAAAGAATAGATATATTTATGAATTTCTGCTATCTATTAGCTTTGTAAAAGTTTGTAAAAGTTTGTAAATTTAATTTATTAATCGTTTAGAAAATACAAAATCAATTATCAAATTAATACGAAGAAAAATAATTTTTAACTTTTGTTAGTAGATTAATAATCATGTTTGAAATTATAGGCTCAAAATATCTTATGAATTTAAAGATTTCATACGAAAAAATGGTGTACCTAGTTGGTGAAAGGCAATACGATTAAGAAGTAAAAGTTAGTCTGTCTATTAACGTAGTGAGAGAAACGAAAACTAATTAAATATATATATTTACACTACCTAATGTATAATCTATATCATCTTTATATATCCAAAAGACTTCATTATTCTTTATTATTAATTTGTTAACAAATACTATAGGAAGAACTGGATTCTTTTGCTTAGGTGAAATTAATTCAATTTGACTTTTATGTTCTTTTAAAGCTTTGATCTTTTGTTCAAGGAAATTTGAAATATCTATTTCTACCTTTTCGCCTAAATTTGGTAATGTTTTAGATTTTAATTTATTTTTATCTCTTAACATAAAATTAAATTCTTTTTCAGTTTCTTCGTTCCACACAATGTATTGAAATATTTTTAAATCTAAATGTAGTTCATTTACAAGAGATAGAACAATAGTATTTGTTAAGCTGTGGTCTTGATGTAATTCTTCAATATGAGGAATATATACTTCAGAGATACTTTGTTCTTTAATTAAAATTTCTTTAACTTTATTAGTTATAATACTTTGAGAATCAATAAGTAAAGTATCTTCTGCATTTAAAAAAAATAAATTATTATTATCTACACCTAACATTTTAGCAGCATTTTTTGCTTCTTCTTGTCTTATAATTGCTAATTCAGCAGGTGTGGGATTAGTAAATATATTTAGAACAGCTGAATGAGAATGTGAACCATCTGTAATAAAAATTATTTTAACATTATATCCTTCTTTAATTTTCTTTATTATCGTTCCTCCACAAGCAATAACTTCATCATCGGGATGAGGAGCGAAGACTATAATAGATTTATTATTTGTCATTTTTTTCCTTAATTAATATATTTTGAATACTACCAACATACATTCTGTGGTAACCGTCTTCTGGATAATTGTCTGCATACCATTCATCAATACTTTTATCTAAAAAATTGTTAGGGTTGATATCCTGATAATATATTTTTTTACAATCTATCACTATTTTTGCTTCATTATAGTAAATACTGCTATTTGATGTTTTCATAGGTGTAAAACCTACTTCTTTAATTTTATTAATATTCTTTCCCGAGTTTGTTCCAAGAAAATGCAATTTTTCTTTATAATTTGTATTAAAGAATTGTATTGTGAAGTAATCATATTTTTCTAAAAATTCATAAGTATATCTATCTGGCCTGACAAAAATAAAACATGTATGATGATCATCCCATAAATGTCCTATCCCTCCCCAACAAGCAGTCATAGAGTTAAAATCACCATCAATACCTGCAGTAATAAGTAACCATTCATAACGTATTAATTGAATTATATTTATTGTTAATTCTTCTGGTTTGATTGTTTGAAAACTCATATTATAAATCCTTATATTGATTAATATCTAAATTGAATAATTTTTCTAGATTAGCTTTGGATTTTTCAATTATTAAGAAAATATCTTTGTATATAAAGATACAATGTATCTCCATATCTAATATAACTTTACTTAAATTATTTACATTAATTTGCGAATACTCTTTTAAACTTTTTATAAGATAATTATTAGTTTGCATATTGATAGAACTAATATTAGATATATCTGTAGCTACTTCAATTGGAAATTTACCATCATATGCAATAAGTTCACCGTTAAAAGAAAACTCTCCAGCCACCAACACACCTTTTATATTCAAAATTTTTTTAAAGTTAGCCATTATTTATCCTTGTTAATAAATTTTTTAAATTTTCATTTTCATTTTTTAATTCTATAAATTGGGATTCAAGTTCTATAAATCTTTTTTCTAAGGAGTTGTCTTTAAATAAATTTCCTTTTTTATCTATTAAAACATTCATTAATTTTTCATTATCATAAGAGGTTGCCAAATTAGTTATAATTAGTTTATTTGTTTTTAAAATACCTTTAATATCTAATTTCACTTTTGGATTTTTTGTTCCTATTCCTACATTTCCATCATTTAAATTAAGTATAGTGTTGTTTCCAAGCTCATTTATAAAAAGAGGTTTTAAGGAATGAGATTGAATCCACGTGTAATTTTCATGATAACCCATTCTTAAGTTGGATGAGTTAGTCTCCCCTAATATTAAAGTATTTCCATTGGAGTCTTTAAATTTATCTATAATATGCAATTTTGCTTTTGGATATTTCTGAGAGCCGATTGCAATACAATTTTTAGTTAAAAATAATGGGCTTTTTGTACCTTTTCCATCAACAATAGGTTGAGCCTTTAAACTGATTGTCTTTTTAATCTTTAATTTTGTAGCCATTTAAAATCCTTATATTTTAATTAAATAAATTTCTTTGTTCCGTAGGCATTACTATTAATTCTGAGATATTAACATGTCTTGGTGTTTCAAGTATAAAGTCAATTATGTTAGATATATCTTGACCTTCTAATGGAATATATCCTTTGTACGCGTCAAATACTTTTTCTCTATCACCTTTGTGTCTTGTATTTGCAAAATTAGTTTGAACAACACCAGGGGAAATATTACATATTCTTACATTACTTGAACTGTAATCTGTATTTAAAGATTTACTAAACATATTTATAAAAGCTTTTGTTGATGAATATATTGATTCGTTTGGAAGAGGAAAAGAACCGGCAATGCTACTTATATTAATAATATCACAAAGCTCTTTCTTAATCATATGTGGCATTAAAATTTTGATTAAATTTATACTACCTAAAATATTAGTATTAATCATTTTGTAAATATCCTCTATCTCTGTTTCTTCAATTTTATCTGATTCAAGCGATATTCCAGCATTATTAATAAGAATATCGATTTTTGATAATAACTTTTTTTTATCAAGATACTTATTAAGATTATTGTAGTTTGAAATATCGCAAGACAATATATTAATATCAATTTGACCATACTTAGAACATAATTCTTTTTTAAGTAGAAGTAAATTTTTTTCATTTCTTGAAATCAACACCAAGTTGTATCCTTTTTTTGCAAACTGTTTTGCACAAGATAAACCTATCCCTGATGTTGCACCTGTTATAAGAGCAGTTTTAGACATTTATAAATCTCCTTTTAAATAAATAAATCATAATCATCTTCTAATTCAATAGTTGATTTATTGTTGTTATTCATCATACTTATAATTTCCATATTGATTCCATCTCTTGCACATTCAAAAGTACATTCTGTAATAGGATTAACTTTTTTTTCTTTATTATTCCAAATCTCTTTTAAGCTTGAGTTTTTCAAATTACCAATTTGCATACTAGTATTATTTCTATGATATGCGCAAGGATAAATTCCATGAGGAGTTATTGTAGTTCTTAACTCTGTAACGGGACAATAACTATATTTTTTAACTGGATTTGTATTATTTGTATTTTCTATTAATTCAGAAAAGGTAAAGGAATCATATACTTTAAACGTATCATTCTCAATTTCTCTTAATATTTTTACTTTTTCTTTTGCCTCATTTATTAATTCTACAGGCTGTTTCATTACATTATGATCTTCGTCAAATATACTTTTTAATTCAAAATAATCACAACCAATATCTTTTGCAAGTTTTCCAGCATCTTCAACATCATAATAGTTTGTATCTATAATGCTGGATTTTTCTGAAGATGTCTCTTCTCGTCTTGACATTAATAAAAATGAATATCCTAAGTCACCTTTTTTTGACTTAGCAAGCAATCTCATATTTTGAATAATTTTATCAAAAGTTGAATCTTCTTTTCTAGCAGGTCTAAATTTGTCATATGTTTTTTGTATACCTGCATCAATAGAAACTCTAGTCCAAGTAACATAGTTAGATATTGCATCAATGTGTTTATGAATCAAGGTACCATTTGTCACCAAGCCTATTTTAATACCAGCTTCACCTAAGGTAGTAATGACTTTTGAAGCATCCTTATGCAGTAAAGGCTCTCCTCCACCTATTAATATTACTGCTTTAACACCTAAATTAATTATCTCATCTACAATAGCTAACATCTCTTTTTTATCAAAAGATACAGTATTTAATACAGGATTACTTATACATTCAGGACAAGCCAAATCACAAAATGTAGTTAAATCCAAATCAACAACAGCTGGTGAATTACACTTATTATTATTAATAAATTCATTTACAAATGGAAATATACTTTTTTGGTATAACTTGTCTGTTAAATTAAATCTATTTTTTTTCATAGTCAACTTCTAAAAAATCTAAATTAATATTGCTTTTTCTAATATGTTTTAAATCATTATTATCTCTAATGTGGTACCAGTTCTCAACCTTACATATTCTAATAGTCTCTTTACCATCTTTAAACGGAATAATTTTTGATATATCTTCAAATAGTCTTTTGTATTTATTATCAATATAATTAAATATTTTTGGTTCAAAAATCATTACTGCAATATTGGCATAATCATTGCTAGGTATTCTGATAGGGTATTCATTAAGGTTTTCAAGAGTGTCTTTCTCACTCTCACTTTCGCTAATTATTCCAATATTTAATGGAAAAGGATAAAATCTACTGCATAAAAACATTCCTATTTGATTATATTGATTTTGATCTTCCATATATCCTTTATATATATCTTGCCAACAGCATTTATTTGTATCAATAAGAATGTTATCGTAATGAAGTAAAAATGGTTTATCAACTAATCTATATTGTAAATCTAATAATACTTGAGGTATTGTTTTCGCATTACTTATAATACATTCTACAAAGTTTTCATAGCCACCTTGTCTTATATTTTCTTGTACAGCTTTTATTGCTTCTTCTTTAACAGTAATAAGAACTTTGTCAAAGATATTTGCTTTTAACAATGGATTAATAATATGTTGTATAATTGTTTTATCTTTTATAATGTTTAGGCAATTTGCAGGAGCATCAGAGTATGCTTTTCCTCCTGCAGGTATAACGACGGTTAGTTTTTTATTATTTTGTTTAATTAATGAATCTTTAAATACCGTAAATGTATTTTCACTTTTGTTAGGATTAATAATTTCAGAATGTCCACCATTTATGATTGCATATTGAGCAAACTTATTTACTTTATTCTTATTGAGTTTAATTATTCTGCTGTCTTTATTTCCTAGAATACAATAAATCTCAAAATTTTCTTTTAATTGAGATGATATATCTTGTAAATTCTTTTTCAAAGTTTTAATTGTCTTAGAGTTTGGGATTAATTCGTTTAATATTTTTGAAGAAATTTTAAATCCTATTAGCTCATTTAATTTTTTAGGTTCATTTGAACCGTTAAAGGGTGCCCCATAGAATATACATTTATTAATAATCTTCTTTAAGTCATTATTGTTATTTAATAAATTAAATAACATATTAATTGCAACAAGACCTCCCATACTATGAGTAACTAAAGTAATATTGTCAAATTTATTTTTATATGTATTTAAAGATGTTTCTAATGTGTCACTGTGATATTCTAGTGGGATATCTCCGTTGCATAATTTACCTGTAAATTTTTCACTTATATAACTAAAAAACTTGGGTTGTTTGGTTAGTTGTGAATCGTATTCATATAGGAAGTAGTAAGTAGAAATTTTATCTATTATTGTATTTGAATTATATTCTTTAAACCCTTTAGTTTCTTTGTCTTTTTTTAAAAATCCTAAAAAATTATCCCAAGCATTTTTATCACTTCCTACACCATGAATAAATATAATGATATCTGCCATAAATATTATCCTTATCTTAATTTAAACAATTAAATATATTATT
>PJEL010004529.1_pt1 | contig 11434 bp, 10 predicted proteins | sample 1853271 | NCBI WGS metagenome assembly PJEL01 (sample SAMN08108733, study PRJNA415343) | Invertebrate metagenome, whole genome shotgun sequencing project. | host: Globobulimina | place: Sweden: Gullmar Fjord | collected 2015-08 | reverse complement strand
ATTTTTTAATGAGGGTTGAAATGAGTGATGCAAAATCGGTGAAAAATACGGAAAGCCAGGATGGCGTGAAGCCCGTAATTTTAGTAGTAGACGATGAAGAGACAATCAGGTTTTGTTTAAAAGAGGCATTGGAGGTTGAGGGATATAAAGTACACACAGAGGATAATGGGGAAAATTCTTTGAGATCAATTAAGAAGATGATTCCTGACTTGGTAATACTGGACTTAAAAATGCCTGGTATGAATGGCCTGGATTTATTAAGAGAAATAAAATCTTACGATCAGAATATACTCGTAATTCTTTTAACCGGCCATGCATCTGTAGATTCAGCCGTAAATGCAATGAAAGACGGGGCTTTTGACTATCTTGAGAAGCCATTTAAAATGGATCTTATCAAGGTGGTGATAGAAAAAGCATTGAGTACTCAATCACTGATGAGAGAAGTCTCTAGGTTGAGGGCAAAAGCAGATAATGCTGGTGGCGTTAATATTGTTGCTGTCAGTCAGGAAATGAAAAAGGTTTTTGAACATGTAAAGATAATTGCACAGAGTCCTTCAAGCACAGTGTTAATACAGGGAGAGAGCGGGACAGGAAAAGAGTTGATAGCAAACTATGTTCATACGATGAGTGCAAGGAACAAGTACCGGTTTATGGAAGTTAATTGTGCCGCCTTGACAGAGAATTTGCTTGAGTCAGAGTTATTTGGTTATGAAAAGGGCTCTTTCACAGGGGCTTCTACTGCAGGAAAAGCAGGTCTGTTTGAGGCAACCCAGAGAGGTACTATGTTTCTTGACGAGATTGGGGAGATGAGCTTGCCATTGCAGGCAAAGTTGCTGAGAGTACTCCAGGAAAGGAAATTTAAGAGGGTAGGAGGGATAGACGATATTAACGTAGACGTTAGAATAGTTGCGTCAACGAATCGTGATTTGGAAGAGGAAGTAAAGAAGGGGACATTCAGGAAAGATCTTTTTTATCGTCTAAGGGTTCTGCCGGTGTATTTGTGCGCATTGAGGGAACGAAAGGATGATATTCTTCCACTTGTAAAACACTATATTCATAACTTCAATAAAGAGTTTAACAAGGACGTTAATGATATTCCGTCAGAGATCGAGGGGATTTTAAAAAGCTATGATTGGCCGGGAAATGTAAGAGAGTTGAAAAACGTTATTGAAAGAGCTGTACTGCTTTCAAATAATTCAACACTTTCTGCAGAACATCTATTATTGGGTTCTGAGACAGGTGCAAAAAAGAGCGGGCAAGATGAAGATGCAGATCAATCTATTGCGACTGTCGAGAAACATCATATAACAGAAATCCTTAAGGAAACATCATGGCGAATGACCAAGGCGGCTAAGCTTCTGGGTATAAACCGTACCACATTATATAATAAAATTAAGCATTATAGTATTAAGCAAGAGTAGGTTTGAGGTGTTTTAGGTTAATAAAAGAGTCTGATTAACAAGGGAAATTAACAGAGTGATTACTATGGAAAAAGATAATGTTTCATGTCAAAAAAAGCTGGGAATGATTTTGGTTGAAGACGGCAAGATTAAAGATTCTGACGTCCTGGAGGCACTACGTTTGCAAAAAGAGAATTCGGATCATCAGCTTCTGGGTGTAATCCTGGTGAAGATGAATATAATAACGAAGGCAGATTTATCTGCTGCGTTGAACAAGCAGATTGAGTCGTCAGGTAGTGAAGAGAAATCTGGCGTTGATATAAGTGATGATGAAGGAATAAGGATGATTGTGGATAAATATAAGGAGACTGAATATTTTAATGACCTGCACGAGTTAATGGGTATTGTTACTCATAAAGTACGAAATCCACTGGCAGGTATTTCTGCTGCTGTAGAAGTGCTCAGGGATAGGGCTGTAAAAGATGATTCAAGTGAGAAATTTTATGAGATGATTTTTAAGGAAGTTGATCGTCTGGAAAATATTGTGAAGGACCTCTTTAAGACATTTTCGAATAAATAATAAAAGATGAAAAGACATAAATTGAATAACAGGATTTTGTTGGTAGACGATGAAGAGACGATTAGATATGTCTTAAAGGAGGCTCTGGTCAGTGATGGTTATAGCGTAGATATAGCTTCAGATGCGTTTCAGGCACTTGATCACTTTAAGCGGAAGCAGTATGACTTGATCATAACAGACGTTAAGATGCATGGTATGGATGGCATCCAATTAATACGTGAGTTAAAAAAAAGTGATTCTCATTTGAAGGTAATTATGATCACAGCATACGGTTCTCTGGAAACCGTTAAAGAGGCAGCGAAATTGGGTGTCGTTGAGATGATTGGTAAGCCTTTCAAAATACGGGAGATAAAAGATGTCATTGTAAGGGCTTTTAATGAAAACAGTGCCTCGGAAGATAATAAGAGAGGTAAAACCTGTGTGCTACGGGCGAATGACAACGATCAATTGTCAAAATCTGATGGTCTTTTGAGACCAGAAGGTCTGTCTTATTATTTTGATGGTCCGGCGTGTCAGCCAAAGAGTACAGTTGTTTTTGATTCATTTGCTATTAATAATAATGCATCTACGCTGATATTTGGAAATATAAATGGACAAAGTGGTCATCGTAGAGAGTGGTGGGAGAACTTGCAGATAGGTATAATGATCAAGACGTTATTTAGATCAAAAGAAGGAGGATCGCCAAGAAGTGTTATAGATAGTATGAATAAATTTTTGTATGGAAATGTTCTTCCAAATATTAATGTTTCTATGCTATGTGTACTTGTTGATAAGCAAAAGAGAGTTATTCAATATGTAAATAGCGGGCATAATCTTGTATGTTCAATGATTACTCCAAACGGAGAGGCTGAGATAATGGAGGCGAATCGTCATCCGTTGGGCACTTCGTCTGAGATAGAAATAGTTGAAGGTTCAATGCCGTATTCGTATGAAAACAGATTGATGTTGACGAGAAGTAATTCCATGTCAAAAATTGCAGAAGAAGGCACCTTGATAAAAAGGAAAATCGAAAATGCTTTACAAAATATCAAAAACTTACAAAAGAACAAGGCTGAAGAGGTTAATATTGACTCTTCATTACTACACGATCAAGAGTTAAGTGTTGATGATGAGACGGTCTTGCTGATTAACCTTGATAAAAATTGTAGTGAAAGCGCAATTGATAGTAAGAGAAATAGACTGGCAAACATGATTGGGGCTTCTATTGTAACATCCAACTAGGGCTGGTTATATCCTCTTTAATTAAAGATATGACTGTTGGTAGATATTGTTTACAGGAAATAAAAAAATGATTGGTAAATTAAAACAGAAAATAGGATCATTAATTGGGACAACTAGCGGGTATAAGGGCATTATATTAATAAACTTATGTATTCTTGCGTTAGTATTAGGACTGATGTTTGTGCAATATAATTGGATTAGTAACGAGAAAAAAACTCTCAAAACTATGATAGAAAAGCAAAAAAAAGAGCGGAAGGTTGTGGAAAATGGTCTTCAAAAATCTGCTAAAAGATTAGCAAAAAAGAATGTTAAGAATAAAAAGCAGGCTGGTGTATCTGAAGGGTCTTTACAAGGAAGGAAAATTACTAAATCTAATCTTGGGAATAGTATAAAGAATGCTGATATGTATTTTGACTATGAGCAATACGGAAAAGCTGTACTTGCATATAAAAGAGTGATAAATTCAAAAATTGCTATTGATGAGAGTGACAAGGTTTTAAGCCGTCTGGCAGAAAGTTATTATAAGTTAGAAAAATATGAAAAAGCAATAGTACTATATAGAAAAGTATCCAACGATTATGTAAACAGTCCTTATCGGCTAAGTGCTCAGCTGGGACTGGGTGAGTGTTTGGTTTTAACCGATAGGTACGAAGAGGCCAGAAGGGTTTTATATGAAATAGCCGGCCAGGAAGCCAGATATACTGAAGAACATGATAAAAATATGGTAATTGAAGCACATTTTAAAATTGCTGAAAGTTACATTAAACAGGCTAAACATTATTATTTGAAGGAAGATGATGATGGGCATAGTACAGTCGTCGTACGATAATAGACTAACCATTGAAAAGACCGAGTTATGGATATAAATAATTATAAATCAGGAATCAGAAATCTGAAAATCAAAGAGAGACGTTTTTTTATGATATTTAAATTTACGACTCTTGTGTATCTGTCAGTGATATTTGTAGTTTTTAATTTTACGTCTGGATATATAGATGCGGATGAACAAAGTGTGAAAGAAACCAGATTGATGGATTCGTCACTTGATGAGTACAAAAAAAGTTTTGCTGATGAGAAGACGATATTAGATGGCCTGAAGAAATTATTAGAAATAAGGCAGAATGAAGCATCATTAGAGGAAGAGGTGATGACAGCGCTGGTAACAAAAAATGAAAACTTATCTATAAGTAGGAGAAGGGGTAAATATGGTACAGTTTTGTATTCAATCAGGGCTGACTTAGTTCCTATTGACGATATACTGCAAGTATTGGTCACTACAAGCGGGAAGAAGATTATTATCGATGATGATATCTCTAGGGTTAAATTGTCCTCGATTGTCTCTATCTATCTTGAGGATATTCCTTTAGTTGACATAATAGACACTATTTTTGGAGCTAAAGGCTTTGAAACAATTATAAGTGAGAACTTGATTTTTGTTACGTTGCCTGCAAAATTAAATGTTGATTCATCTTACGGCTATTATCAGGAGAAGGCGGTACAGGCATATCAAAAAGTAATGATAAAATATCCGAAATATGAGGGAATAGTACGAGCATATTACGAACTGGGAAACTTCTATCTCGCTTCGAATTTGCCGTCAATAGCGTTGCAGGAATACAAGACCATAATTGCGAATTACCCGGATCATACATTGGCAAGGAAATCTCTGCTTAATGAAGGAAAAAGTTATGAAATGCTGGATGATGTGGAAAACGCAAGAAGAGGTTATTTAAAATACGTAGAGAGTTATCCTCATTCAAATGAGGTGGATGATGCATACCTTAAAATTGGTGATTTATGGAGAAAGCAAGAGAACTATGAAAAGGCTATAGAAATTTATAAGTATATAATGGAAGAATATCATGACAGAGATACTGCTGCACATGCTAATATGCGGCTGGGAAATGCTTATGTTGGTTCAGGGGATTTTTCTACAGCGTTACAAATATTCTTGAGAATGAAGAATAAATTTCTGAATGGAAGTCACAAGTCAACGATTGCTGGAGGTGCCCTTGTTGGCAATACTGTAGATAACCAGTCAAACCAGAACAGTCCTGAGAGTGAAAGCAGTGAGGGCGATAGCACTTTTGTGACTGAAAATTTGGTCTTGCCAGATAAATTACGTTGTGAATTAGAATACCAGATAGGCAATTGCTATTACTTGTTGGGTAAATATAATGAAGCAATCAGGGTCTTAAAAAATTTCGGTTTTTATGAAGAGAACAGTGAAATGCTGGATAATGCTTACTATAAACTGGCAGATTGCTTCTTTAAGACAGAGGATTATTTAACAGCATTCCAATTATACAAAAACGCATTAACGGAATTTCCCAGCAGCAGTCTATCGTCTCATGGCTTTCTTTACAGTGGGAAATCATTACGCAAAATGAAGATGTTGGATAATGCCATAGAAACCCTTAAACAAGGTTTAAATAAACATAAGGGTGGTATATATGCGGATAGCATAAAGTTTGAAATTGGGTTGTGCTATCTCGATGATGAGAATTATAAAAGGGCCTTAGATACGTTTGAGGAAATTGCTGAAGGTAAAAGAGATAAAAATATAGTGATCAACGCAAACATTTATGCAGGAATTAGTCTGGCACGTGACAAGCAGCAAGAAAAAGCAATAGAACATTACCAGAAGGCTCTAAAAGGAGATTCATCAGAGAAACGAACAGATTGGGTTTCTAAATTAGTTGGTGATTCTTATGCCGAGCTTGGTTTACTTGCTGAAGCTGTAAAGGCATATCAACAGGACACAGGGCCAGGTCTTTAACAGGACCCGCACCACCCCTTTATCAACGATATGTTCTTGATATTGTTGCGATAATAAACTCCTTCACACTCCGTTTGTAAAGGTCTTGAGAGAGATGATATTATAACAAATCCCCTGAATTTAATGTCTAGCACTTCATTGTTGATAACAATTTGACGTTACACAGTTAATCGGGGTCGAAGAGTGGTTTTTGTCACAATAAAGACATGGCTGTCAACTAAATATGAATGTATCCCTTGTTGGCGCTGGTTTGATATGCTAAATGTGCATTTTTTTTACGAAGTAAGCGTTGTATTAAAAATCTACAAATAGTAAAGAAAACAAACAGGAAGAATCTGCTCAGCATTTGCACGCCCCATTATTCCTTCAATTTATTATTAAATTCCAACTTATTATTTACGCTACCCTTTTTGTTGATAACTTTAAGGTACTATATACTTAGGTGTTAGGACGTGCATACTCATAGCGGATGTTCATCTTCAAATTGTTTAGACTGGAAAACGAATCATGGCATTTCATTTGCGAATGTCAGTAAGATGTTAAAAAACAATAAGAGTTAGGAGTGCAATGAGAAAATATAAACAAATAGTAGTACTAGCTATATTTGGCATGGTCAGTCTGTGCGCATTAAATAATGTTCTAAGTGTAGAACGGAATGATGTGAATGAGGATGAAATGGCAGTCATGCTTAGGACGTTGGAACAAGAAAGAGCAGAGTTGGGAAAATTGAAGTCAGAGTACAAAGGTACATTCCAGACGACAAAAGGTGTAACAGAAGTACAAATTGAAAAAGAAGTAGAGAAGAAGAAAAAAGTAGTATTGGCAAATTTTGTAAAAAAAAGTGTTAAAAAAAGAAAAAGATCTGCAAACAAAAAAAATGGTTTTCCAAATTTTAAGGAAGATAGAGAAGCCGAAAAGATTGTCACTTTTGGAAATGACGGTGAATATGTGAAGGAAAGCGAGAAAGTAGCAGTTGATAGTGAAAATGAAATTCTTCATCCTTTTGAAATTGCAGAAAATCTATACAAATTAAGCGAGTATCAAACAGCCTTGGATATTTACCAGTTAGTTATTAAAAGTGATATTACTACAGATAAAAGAATGTGGATATCGTATCAAATAGCAAATTGTTATAGGAAACTAAACTCATACAATGAAGCAGTAGAAGCATACAGTGAAATGGAGAATGTGTATGAAGGTACTTATTGGGCCAAACAGGCACAATGGCATATTCAGGATATAGTGTGGCGTGCTGAAGTAGAGGAAAAACTGCAAGAGGTTTTCGAGAAATGAAAAATTTAAATTCATACAAAACAAAATTTAAACAATTCAATAATGTCAAAGAGCTGTTGACTATTTTTGACAGCTTTAACTCTTACGCGCAGAAGCTTGAATCTTCATACACGCAACTGCAGGAAAGAGTCAAAAAGATTGATCAGGAAATGGCATATACAAATGAATGTCTTAACAAGAAGGTGCTGGAACTTGATAATCAAACAAGATTCTTAAATAGTATACTGGGAAGTATGCATAGTGGTGTGGTGGCAGTGGATAATGATGGTAAGATTATGACGTTTAATAACGTTGCTGAGAGTGTATTGAATGTTATTGCAAGAGATGTACTGGGAAGTAGTTTTAGAAGCTCCTTTAGTCATATAGGTGGATTTGTTGATTTGTTGTTGGAATCAATGTCAAAAAATAAAGAAGTAAATAATTTAAAAAGAGTAATTGAGATGGATGACGGGGAAACAAGGAATATTGAGAGCAGCATATCTATACTGAAGGATGAAAACGGGGCAATTACTGGCGCAGTTGAAACCTTTTATGATTTATCTGAAATATGTGAATTAAAAGGACGTTTAAATAGTGCGAGTGATCTTGTTTCTGTTGGAACGATGGCTGCCAGCATCGCCCATGAGATTAGGAATCCTCTGAATGGTATTGAAGGTTTTGCAAGCTTACTGGAGCGTGATCTGGAGGGGGACAACCTTCGCCTTGTTAAGCATATAATCAAGGGGACTAAAAATATTAATGAAATAGTTACCGATTTATTGTTTCTGGCGCGCCCGATCAAGCTGAACCAGAGAAGATATGAATTGACAAAAATTATTGACAAAGCTCTTCTTTTTGTAGATCAGGAATTAGGTCACAAAGGTTGTAGAAATATTCAGATAGAGAAAGATTATGATAGTAGTGATAGTTTTATTCTATGCGATCCGGATAGACTGCAACAGGCTTTTTTGAATATCCTGCTTAATGCAATCCAGTCTATGCCTGATGGTGGTAAGATAAGAATATTTACACGGAAGTCTACTTCTAAAGATATACCAACGATGCAGATTGGTTTTGTTGATACCGGTGATGGTATCAACGATGGTACTATTAAAAAGATTTTTGAACCATTCTTTACTACCAAAGACGATGGAACAGGCTTGGGTCTAGCTATAGTTCGTAAAATAATTGAGCTTCATGAAGGACGAATCAATATTTTCAGTGGACCTGAGAAGGGAACAACCATAATGGTAAACTTACCTGGCAATCAGAATGAAGTGTTAAGCACTTCAAGAGAAACAAACTTTTTGAGTAATGTTCTAGCTTGAACGGAGGCATAAATTGAGTATTGAAAAAATATTGGTAGTAGATGATGATGATCTCAGCAGAGGTTACTTAAGCGAGGCATTGCAAAGGAACGGTTACTCTGTAGATAATGCGAGCGATGGGCAGGAAGCGGTTGGTTTGACCGACAAGCAAAATTATGACATGATATTTCTTGACATGAGAATGCCAAGGATGGGTGGCATGAAGGTACTGGAGAGAGTAAAGAAGACTTCAAAGGAAACAACAATAGTTATTATGACAGCTTACGGAAGTATAGAATCAGCAGTTGAAGCAATGCAGAAAGGTGCATACGATTACATAATAAAACCATTCTCAGTTGATAATATTGAGTTGCTACTGAAGAGAGTGCAGGAACGTCAGAAATTAATAGATGAAAATAAATATTGGAGATCTAAGTTAGATAGCAACGTGGAAAACGAGTTTGTTATAGACAAACAATCCAAGATGTTCGGGGTTTTAAATAATGTCAAAAGGATGGCGCAAAGCAAGGCCAGTGTGCTGATCCAGGGTGAAAGTGGTACGGGAAAAGAGATTATTGCACATTCTATTTATTCACATAGTAAGAGGAACTCAAAGCCTTTTATTAAAGTTAACTGTGCCGCGCTCTCAGAAAGTTTGCTGGAAAGTGAACTGTTTGGACATGAAAAAGGTGCATTTACCGGAGCAGATATAAAGAGAATGGGCCGTTTTGAATTGGCAAATGGGGGAACTCTGTTGTTAGATGAGATTAGCGAAGTATCGCCGAAAATTCAGGCCAAATTGTTAAGAGTTCTTGAACAAGAGGAATTCGAAAGGGTTGGTGGTACCAAAACACTTAAGGTGGATGTTCGGATTATCGCTACTACGAATAGAGACCTGGAGCAGGAGATCGAAAAGGATAATTTTAGACAGGATTTGTATTTCAGGCTTAATGTAATACCTGTAATTGTGCCTCCTTTGAGAGAGAGAAGAGAGGATGTGCCTGTTCTTGCTGAATATTTTTTAGAAAAATTTAAGACCGGAATAGATACTCCATTGAAAGGGATCAGTAAGGAGGCTATAGACATTCTGGTTCAATATGACTGGCCGGGAAACGTAAGGGAAATAAAGAACCTGATTCATAGATGTACTGTTATGATTGACTCCGAAGTGCTTATGCCTGAACATTTTGAGAATATGTTGAACGTAAATAAGCCCAAAAAGAGTAGCGAATTATCTGTCGGGCAGACTATAGAAGATGTGGAAAGGGAACTAATTTACAAAACGCTTGAGAAAACGGGAGGTAACAAGACCCGGGCCGCAGAGATACTCGATGTAACGCCACGAACGTTGAGAAATAAGTTAAGCAGATATAAGGAATTACAATCAGGTTTTGGCTTAAATATTGAAACCGATATTGAAGATGAAAGCAATGTTGTTGAGGAAAGTCTTTCCCACTAGTAGTCAGTTTTTTCCCTTTCATGAGGGGATAGTGATTGACACTTGATTTTAACAATATTCAATGCTGGTCATCATAAGCCTAGGTATAAACAGTTTTTAGCTGTTGCTAGAGCAGTTAACTGAAATGTGGCGTTGTGGCGGTATAAATTTTGCTTATTTCAAATTGGACATGTATATATTAACAATTATTGGAGGTGACAGATAATGGGCTTATCAGATACAAATGTTGTGCTGTTATCAAAATTACTGGACTTATCTGCTACTAAGAATAAGGTAATTGCCAATAATATTGCAAATGTAAATACACCAGGGTATAAAAAATCTGAAGTTTCTTTTGAAAAAGAGCTACTAAAAGCAGTTGAAAGTAAAGATATTAGTAAAATACAGAATCTACAGGAATCGATATCTGTTTCAAACGCTAAAGGTACCAGGAAGAACGGTAATAATGTCGATCTGGATCAAGAGTTGGTATCATTTTACCAGATGTCAGATAGGCACAACATATATTTGGAAATTTTGTCACAGAAATTCAAGGGTATGATTGCTGCAATACAGGGAAGATAGTGACGAGTTTCACAAATTAACCCTAATTAAGGGAAAGGAGGATAGAGTAGATGTCTATGTTTGATAAACCATTATCGGTGTTGGATATTAGTGGTTCAGGTCTTACGGCAGAAAGAATTAAAATGGGCGTTATAGCAAGCAATATTGCAAATGCTCAAGTTACAGAAACTTCAGATGGTGGTCCATATAAGAGAAAAGAGGTAGAATTTGCTACCGTTCTGAATAAATCAATGATAGGAGGTAAGAATCATAAATTGATGCTTAATGGTGTAAGCATTAAGGGGGTAACGGAGTCAAAATCACCTCCCAATATGGTTCATATGCCTGGGCATCCACAGGCAAATAAGGACGGTTTTGTAAGCATGCCAAATGTGAGTGTAGCAAAGGAAATGGTAGACATGATTGCTGCTTCCAGATCTTACGAGGCTAATACATCAGTAATTTCTTCATTTAGAAAGATGAGTGAAAGGGCACTCAGCATAATAAGGAGATAGAGAGATATGGATATTAATCCACTTGGTCACACACAAAACGGAAAGATTGACCAGAAATTTGGAAAGGCTGAACAGAAGAACGGAACCGGCTTTAAGGATACAATCAACAATTATGTAAGCGAGGTAAATGACCTTCAGGTCAAGGCCGGGGAATCAATCGAAAACTTTGCAACCGGTAAAGTTGAGAATGTTCATGAAGTGATGATTGCAATGTCTAAGGCAGAAGTAAGTTTTAAGTTTATGATGGAGACTCGTAATAAGCTTGTTGACGCGTACAAAGAAATTATGAGGATGCAGGTTTAAAAGATGGATTTTCAGGGTCATGCCCCCTTGGTGTAAGCCGAACTGCGGAATAGCC
>PJEL010004528.1_pt1 | contig 11437 bp, 12 predicted proteins | sample 1853271 | NCBI WGS metagenome assembly PJEL01 (sample SAMN08108733, study PRJNA415343) | Invertebrate metagenome, whole genome shotgun sequencing project. | host: Globobulimina | place: Sweden: Gullmar Fjord | collected 2015-08 | reverse complement strand
TATTAATGAAATCATTTTCAGTTAGTGAGCTATTTTTATAGGAATGATTTCCATCGCTGTTTTAAAGCCTTGTTTATATAAATCATACTTTTGCTCTTTGGTCATTTTAAAATCAACAGCGGAATATTTACCTATATTAATCACTATCGTGTTATGCCAAAAATTTTCATTAATGTATTCTCGCGAAATAGTCGTCATAAATGTACGAATGAGTAGGGTGACATAATTAAAAATGGGGAAAAACCCGTTTACATTTAAATCATCGAGTTCATGCTCACCACGTAAGCGAAAACAAAGTACAGGTGTGCCTTTTTTATCCCAATCTCTATGAAGAGCATCTTCCGATAGGATACTCCCATCAACCATAATGCGTTTACCAAAAGGTTTAAAGCTGAAAACTAGTGGAATCGACATGGAAAACCTTACGGCTTTAGATACTTTCATATCTGGTGTGAGATCTGCATCAAAAATCACAGGTTTACCGTTCGTTACATCGGTGGCAACTATATGTAACCGCTTATCAAGCTCTGCAAAGGTTTTTCCTTCTAAATGGCCATCAACCCAACGCTCAAAAGCATCACCAGAGCTCAATCCTCCATGGCGAATTAACTTTACTAAGGAAAACTCACGAAATTGTTGATAGTTAGTTTTTAATGCAATACTTTTAATTCTATTAATTGGCATACCTGAAGCGTAAAAACTGGCAATGATACTTCCGCCAGAAACGCCAACTAAATCATTAAAAGGCACATCAAGTAACTCAAGTGCCTTTAAAACGCCAAGATGCGCAGGTAAGCGTGTACCACCGCCAGCAAAAATAGGTACTATCGCTTTAGTCATCAACCCTCCTAATTACATCCAAATTAATATGTACACATTCGATATTTTCATAGGTAAGTATGGACAATCTTTAGTTTTTTGCGAAAGATATTGTTTATTTATTATTAGCTATATAGGCTACACTGCTTTTAACTCAAGCATTAACACCTCTGAAGGGAACCTATGAGTACATTTAGCCGAATTATTTTAATCATTTTTTTGATGATTGTTAGTAGTAGCATTCAAGCAAGCAGCACTTTTGTTGAAGTCGTTGCTAAAAACAAGTTATCAGTAGTGGGAATAGGGGTACATACGCCAACCAGTCGTCCACAAAATATTCTACGTGGTACAGGGTTTGTCATTGGTAATGGTAACTACATAGTGACTAATGCACATGTACTCCCAGATGAGCTCGATGATAGTTTACGTCAACAAATGGCGGTTTTTATTGGTTCAGGTAAACAAGCAAATGTCAGAAAAGCTGAGGTAGTTACTCGATCAAGTTTTTACGATTTGGCAGTATTAAAAATCTCAGGCAGCCCATTACCAGCAATGACTTTAGCACCGGGAGAATTTCAACCTGATGGAAGTTATATTGCTTTTACGGGGTTTCCAATAGGTACAGTACTAGGGTTATACCCAGTTACGCACCGGGGTATTATTGCTAGCTTAACGCCTACAGTGATCCCAGTACCATCTGCAGGGCAGTTAAGTTTGAAAATGTTAAAAAGCATGCGTAACCCTTATCTAGTTTATCAACTTGATGCAACGGCATACCCTGGAAATAGTGGCAGTGCAATGTACGATATGGAAACAGGTGAAGTGTTGGCTATTATCAATAAAGTTTTTGTACAAGAAACTAAGGAGTCAGTCATTAGTAAGCCAAGTGGTATTACTTACGCAATACCCGTTAAATACTTACACAAAATATTGCGTGAAAATAATATAAAACTTTAAATGCTCATTTCATTATGGGTTTATTAGCGACTTAATACACATAATTTATGTATTAATCACTGGCCAAGGTCTCTGTTGGATAATTGGTTTTTAAGGGATATAAACTTGATAACGGTACTAAGTCGATATTATTTTCTTTAAGTGTTGGTATTAACTTTGTGAGTACTTTTACTGTCTCTGGGTGTGGGTGAGCAATGGCAATCGCAAACTTTTGCTTTTTTGCATAACGGATGAAGTGCTCAAATTGTTTTGTAATATAATGATTAGTGAGTTCATTATCGAGAAATACATGCCTAGAGTTTACTGGTACACCCATATCTATTGCGGCCTGCACTGCTTGAGATTTTGCACTGGTTTTACTATCTAAAAAAAGCAGTTCTCGCTCTTTTAAAAAGCTCATGGTCCATTTCATGGGCTTATAAAGTTTTGTTAAGTAACTTCCCATATGATTATTGATACCAATAGCGAAAGGGATATCATCAAAAGAATCGGTTAGACTTTTATAAATAGCTTGTTCATTCATCGCACTAGTTAAGGCACCTGGACCTAAGCGCTTTCTATTATCTGCTTCCATAGGAATGTGAATAATCACATCATTTTGTTGTTGGTTAGCTTGGGTTGCTAATTTTTTCCCATAGGTAGTATGAGGTAAAATCGCATAGGTAACGTTACCGGGTAAAGATAACGCTTGTTTATCAGTATAACGGTAACCCATATCATCAATTACAATCGCAACTTTGATACTTTCAGCAGAGATGTCAGAGGAGTATAGGAGTCCGAAAAATAACGGAAGTAGAGCTGAGAAAAGGTAAATGTTTTTATACACGAGTATTAGGACTTATTTTTATAGTAATTTTAGAGTATCAGTAAAGTAATAACCTTTGAAGGCTATTTGTTTGAATTATATTTATTTAATTCTATTTGCACCAAATTTTTGGGTTGACCGCTTTGCCGCGATGACGAATTTCGAAATATAAACCTGATTGATTTTGCCCGCCACTTTGACCAATTAAAGCGATTGGTTCACCTGTTTCAACTCTATCGCCAACAGACTTGAGTAATGATTCGTTCTGTGCGTATAAAATCATATAGCCATCGCCATGGTCAATAACGGTTAATAAACCATAACCTTTAAGCCAATCTGAAAACAAAATGGTACCGCTATGAATAGTATTAACTTGTCTTCCTACAGGGGCTGATAATAGAACCCCTTTCCACTTTAAATAGCCTTGTTTATTGGTACCAAAGCGGTGTAATACTTTACCTTTAACGGGCCAAGATAGTTTGCGTTTCAACTTACTTAAACCAACAAGATCAGCTTCTGCTTTTATTTGCGCGGCAAGTTTTTCTAGCGCAACATTTAAGTTGTTTTCTTCGGCTTTAAGTTTAATTAATGTCTGTTTACTGGATAAAAGAGCTTTGCTTAGCTGCTTCAACGTTGCGCTTCGCTTTTCTTTACGTACTTTTAATTGTTTATTTTGTTCTAGTTGCTTAGCTTTTAATTGCTGTAAATGGCTGACTTCATCTTGATGTTTGTCGCTGACTTGCAATAACTGGACAATGGTTTCTTCAAATTTATCAATTTCGCTTATACGGGCTTTATTTAAGTATTGGTAATAGCTAATAGTACGTTGAATTTTTTCACTTTGATCTTGGTTTAACAGTAGCTTTAAATAATCGTGTTGTCCCGTTGTGTATGCTGAACGAAGCTGTTGAGCCAATAAGCTTTCTTGGTGTTTTTTACTTAAGGTAAGTTGTTTTTTTTCTGTGGCGAGTAGTCGGATTTTATCTTGAGTATCACTGAGCTGCTTTTCAATGTTGTTGACTTTTTTAGCAGCACTTGAAATTGCTAGGTCGTCTTTTTTTAGTTGTTGCTCTAGGGTTGACCTTTTTTTATTTGTATCAAAAATATTTGATTCTTGCTTAGCAATTTCCTGTTGAATATCACTAAGTTTAGCTTTGTTTTTCTGTTGATTATCTTCGTAGCTATTCGTTTTATCACCACCAGCAAAAGCATAGTTGCCTAATATTACGTTTAAGCAAGTTAAACATAATATTAGGTACTTGCATGATTGTTTAAAACTGAAACGGTGATGAATCAACAGAGCCATAGACAAAACGAAATAATTTAATTGTTAAAAAACAAATATATCACTTAGTTAATGTCATTAATACTCTACCCGTCATTTCGACAGGTTGCTCCATTCCCATCAGGTTTAATACGCTTGGTGATATATCACTAAGCGTTCCTTCTGAAGCAGCGGTAGCATTTCTACCAACATAAATAAGTGGAACGGGTTCACAAGTGTGAGCAGTATGTGCTTGACCAGATACTTCATCCATCATTTGTTCCGCATTACCGTGGTCAGCCGTTATGAAACATTCGCCGCCTACGTTTTGTAATGCGTCAACTACTCTACCCACACAGGTATCTACCGCTTCGCAGGCTTTAACTGCTGCATCAAAGCTGCCCGTATGACCAACCATATCGCCATTAGGATAATTACAAACAATGAAGTCGTATTTTCCACTTTCAATTGCACCAATAAGCTTATCGGTAAGTAACGTTGAGTTCATTTCCGGCTGAAGGTCATAAGTTGCGACATCTGGAGAAGGAATCAAAATGCGCTCTTCTCCCGCAAAAGTATCCTCTTGGCCACCACTAAAGAAAAAAGTGACATGAGCATACTTTTCAGTTTCTGAAATACGTAATTGTGTTTTGTTATGTTTGGCTAGCCATTCACCCATGACATTATTTAATGCTTCAGGAGCAAAAGCAGACTTAGCTTCAATATCTGCAGCATATTGAGTAAGCATAACAAAATCATTAATTTTTGGTGCTTTTTTACGAGAAAAACCACTAAAGTCTTTTTCAGTAAAACAACGAGTAAATTGACGCGCTCTGTCAGCTCTAAAGTTCATAAAAATTAAGGAGTCGCCGTCGTTCACCTGAATAGGCTCTCCAGTTGGGGTTTTCAATGCGGTAGCACTAACAAATTCATCATTCTCATCACGTTGATATGCTGCTTCTAGCGCCATTAATGCATTGTCAGAACAATAAAGTCCTTCACCACTTACCATCAGGTTATAAGCAGCTTCAACACGATCCCAACGCTGATCTCTGTCCATTGCAAAGTAACGACCAACTAATGAGGCTATTTGTCCGTTACCATCAGGAAATAGCTCAGAAAATTTCTCTTGAGCTTTTTCTAGTGAGGCTTTAGCACTTCGCGGAGGAGTATCTCTACCATCTAAAAAAGCGTGCAAATAGACTTTTGTTGCTCCACGCTTCTTTGCTAATTCCATCATAGCGAAAATATGGTCTTCGTGACTATGCACACCGCCTGGAGAAAGTAAGCCAAAGATATGTACAGCTTTATCTTGACTCACGGCTTCATCTACAGCATTGCATAATGTTTCGTTGTGAGTAAATTCACCATCAGCAATTGATTTAGTTACTCGGGTAAAGTCTTGATAAACGGTTCTGCCTGCGCCTAAATTAACATGACCCACTTCAGAATTACCCATTTGGCCATCAGGTAGACCTACAGCCATCCCTGAAGTATCAATTAGCATATTTGGGTAGTTAGCTTTTAAATTATCTAATACCGGAGTGTTGGCGCGTAATATAGCGTTAGAGCTTGATTCTTCTCTATATCCCCAGCCGTCTAATATCATTAGAACCATAGATTTCTTATCTGCCATGAGTTTTCCTATTCCCGAATACGTATTGAATTTTTAGGTGAATAACTATTGTACACAGTCACTATGTGATATTCACTAAGGATTTAAGGTAGAAATAGTCCATACATGATTACTAAAATCACATGTAAGGGTTAAACTCGCATTTCCAAATGACTTGGGTATAATGTGCCGATTAAATTTTTGATAATAATGGGCTCTATACTATGGAAGAATTAATTACGTTTGCTAGCAATAATGGCATGTTAAGTGCGGTATGGGTTGCTCTTGTGGTAATGATTATCGTCACAACAATTCGAATGAAAATGTCACCTATTAAGCAAATAAGTGCGCAAGACTTAACGTTTCTGATGAATCGAGAAGAAGGCGTTACGGTTGATATTCGCAGTGAAAAAGACTTTAAAACAAATCATATACTTGATGCTGTAAGCTTAACTAATGAAAAAATCACTAAAAATGGCTTTGCTAGCCTTGAAAATAAGAAAGACAAACCCATCATTGTAGTATGTAGTGCAGGTTTAAGTGCTGTGAAAGTAGCAAATGACTTAGCTAAAGCAGGTTTCGAACGCGTTAGTATTTTAAAAGGCGGCATGAATACTTGGGTTGGCGCAGGATTACCAGTCACTAAGAAATAATTAGCAGAACTTACTTAAATACAACTTACTAGTTGTCGTCTTTTTAAGGTGAATTGTCATGTCGAAAGTCGAAATATATACTAAAGCTTACTGTCCTTATTGCACTCATGCGCTTGCTTTATTAAAGCAAAAGTCAGTAAATTTTGAAGAGATTAAAATAGATGGAAACTCTGCTCTACGTAGCGCTATGATAGAGCGAAGCCAAGGCGCTTATACAGTGCCTCAAATATTTATTAATAATGAGCATGTTGGTGGTTGTGATCAGTTAGTTGCATTAGAAACTAATAGTCAGTTAGATACACTGTTAAACGCGTAATATAATAAATAACTTAATCAATAATAATTTATACCCAAGGCAATAACAGGTTTGTGTTATTGCCTTTAATTTTTCAGTTGCTACAGCCCAAGAGCTAGTCCAGCAGTAATTCAAATATAATAGGAATAATCATGTCAGACGAGAACCAAGAACAACAAAACGAAGCAGCACAACAAGCAGCACCAGAGTTTTCTATTCAGCGTATTTATACGAAAGATATTTCATTTGAAACGCCAAACTCACCAGCAATCTTTCAAGCTGATTGGAAGCCTGAGATTAAGTTGGATCTAGATACTCGTTCTAATAAATTAGCCGAAGGTACTTATGAAGTAGTACTTGCTGTAACTGTAACGGCAACTGTTGACGGTAAAACAGCATTTTTAGCTGAAGTGCAGCAAGCGGGTATATTCACAATCAGTAACTTACCTGACGACCAATTAGCACATACTATTGGTGCTTTTTGCCCTACAAACTTATTTCCATATGCACGCGAAGCTGTAGCAAGCCTAGTTAACCGTGGTTCTTTCCCTCAATTTAACTTAACGCCAGTTAACTTCGATAGTTTATATGCTTCGTACATGCAGCAACGTGCCGCTCAAGCGCCAGTGCCTGAAAGTACAGAAACTCATTAATTATTTATAATTAAGTTTTATACAACTGATATTAAGCAATAATTAGGCAGCTTTTAATGACTATTTCTGCAGATATAACCGTACTTGGTGCGGGCTCTTATGGTACTGCTTTAGCAATTTGTTTAGCGAGAAACGGTCATAAAACCCTTCTATGGGGCCGTGACCGTGAACATGTTAACGCTATGGTTCATGCTAAAGAGAATGTTAAGTATCTTGATGGTTGCCCATTTCCTGATAGTTTACTCCTCGAAGTAGATTTGAAAAAAGCGGTACAAGCGAGTAATAACATTTTAGTTGTTGTTCCCAGTCATGCTTTTGGAGATATGCTGAAAACAATTGCTCCTATGATTACTAATGAAAGCAGAATCGCTTGGGCAACTAAAGGTTTAGATCCTGATACTGGTAACTTGCTACATACTGTTGCTCGTAGTGTTTTAGGTCATGATATTGCGTTAGCCGTATTGTCAGGACCAACATTTGCCAAAGAAATGGCGTCAGGCTTGCCAACTGCTATTTCTTTATCTTCAACAGATGATCAATTTGTTTCGCACTTATCTGATCTACTCCACTGTGAGAAGCGTTTTCGTGTCTATTCTAATAAAGACTTTATTGGTGTGCAATTAGGTGGGGCAGTTAAGAATGTTATCGCTATTGCTGCTGGTATTGCCGATGGCATAGGCTTTGGAGCTAATGCTAGAACAGCATTAATTACTCGTGGTTTAGCTGAAATGACACGCTTAGGACTTGCTTTAGATGCGCAACCATCAACGTTTATGGGCATGGCAGGTTTAGGCGATTTAGTGTTAACGTGTACTGATAATCAATCTCGCAATAGGCGTTTTGGTTTGGCGTTAGGTCACGGGCAAGATGTAGATTTTGCTATGGCTGATATCGGACAAGTTGTTGAAGGTTATCGTAATACTAAAGAAGTATATATGCTATCGCAGCGTCATGGCGTTGAAATGCCAATTGTTGAGCAAGTCTATAAAGTACTTTATTGTGGTTGCGATGCAAAAACTGCAGCAGCAAACCTTTTATCACGAGATAGAAAGTTTGAATAAACTACTTTGTACTAAAGAGTAATTCAAATAATGGCGAAAGCATTTACTTTTAGTAAAGCTCTCGTCATTTTTTAATTGAACTTTGTGAAAATTTAAACAGCGTTAGGAAAACCGAGCTGACGCCATGCATCATAAACAATAACGGCTGTCGCATTCGATAGATTCATACTGCGACTTTCTTTTAGCATTGGAATGCGTATTTTGTCTTCATCGGGAATTTTTGCACGAACATCCTCAGGTAAACCACTGGTTTCAGAACCAAATAATAAATAGTCTCCCTCAGTAAACGTGACATCGCCATAAAAGTTATCCGTTTTCGTTGTGATAGCTAATACGCGTTTAGGCTGTTCCTGGCTAATAAAGGCATCGAAGTTTTTATGTCGCTTAATTGCTGCAAATTCATGATAATCTAATCCTGCTCGACGTAATTTTTTATCATCTAAATCAAAACCTAACGGTTCAATTAAATGAAGACGAAAGCCAGAGTTCGCGCATAGTCGAATTATATTCCCGGTATTGGGCGGAATTTGTGGTTGAAACAATACAACATCTAACATAACAATAATCACTCAGATAAATTTTTGCTATTATAACGAGTAATAGCCAACACTTCTCTCTTTTTGAGCAAGGAAATACCAGTGGAAACCAGTCGTAATAAAACTAAAGATTATGCTCTATGGGTTCGCTTAGCAGCTATCATATCAACGAGTGTTGCGTTAACTCTCGTATTGATAAAACTATATGCTTGGGTGGTAACTGACTCAACCGCTATATTAGCTTCAACAACCGATTCAATTTTGGATCTATTTGCTTCACTAATGAACATTGTTATTTTACGGTTTGCTTTAGCGCCAGCAGATAAAGAACACACCTTTGGTCACGGTAAGGCAGAAAGTTTAGCAGGTTTAGTTCAGGCTGCTTTTGTTTTGGGATCAGCAATATTACTCATTTTTAGTGGTGTTTCTCGCGTACTTAATCCGCAAGTTATTGAGCAGAGCGAAGTGGCTATTTGGGTTACTATTATTTCTATCATACTAACGCTCTGTCTTGTTTTGTTTCAGCGCTACGTAATCAAGCGTACAGGCTCATTAATTATTAGTAGTGATGCATTGCACTATCAATCGGATTTATTTCTTAATTTAGGTGTTTTAGCCGCTATTATTTTAAGCCAAGGTATATGGCTGCATGCCGATGGTGTATTTACTATTCTTATTGCACTTTATTTACTTATTGGCGCAGGAAAAATTATCTTACACAGTGTTGAACAACTTATGGATACAGAACTAAATGAAGATGAATTAAATAAAATTCAGAGTATTGTGAAGGCTCACGAACAAGCTATCGGTATCCATGATTTAAGAACTCGACAAGCAGGTGCTCAGCGGTTTATTCAATTTCATTTAGAGCTTGCTGATGACTTATCTTTATTAGAAGCGCACAGCATAGGCGAAGTCATCGAAAAGGAAATATGCGAAGCGCTAGAGCCATGTGAAGTGTTCATCCACCATGACCCAAGCTCTACGGTAGAACATACAAAGAAAGGCGATTGTAGCTATTAAATGTACTGTAACTTTATTTTATTGTTACGTTATTTATTGAATTGAGCGAACCAGTTAATAACTTCTGAGAGGGCTTGATTGCGATAGTCATCTTTTTCAAAAAACAACTCATGAAATGCACCCGTTATTTTAATGGGTTTACCACCTGGGCACGATTGAGTTTGAAGCTGATGTAACTGGGTACAGAACTCATCTTGTGCGTTATTATCTATAACTGTATCGTCACTGGCTTGCAAAACAATTAAGGGTGTTGATAATTGTGCTAATTGAGAGAATATATTGTCTTGTGCACGCATTCCTTCGACTAACCAATTGAAACTGACACCGCCTAATTGAATCTCAGGTGTCTCTTCATATAACGTATTGAATATTTGATATCGCAATTCAGAGTGGCTTAATACATTATGTGAAAAGCTAGATTGCTTATAATCGTGGTGCCCAAAGAAATACCAAGGAGTATCATCAACCAACTGATTGAGTGCATTAGTACTTTTGATAAGGGACTTCGCTATAATTTGTGGAATCCCACCGGCATTAAAACCAAACATAGGCGAGGATAAAACAGCTGCTTTAATTTCATTCGGGTGATCTTGCATGTAACGAGTAGATATTGCTGCGCCCATTGAATGCGCAAGTAAAAAGGGCTTACTCAAACTATTGGGTTTGACGATAGTTTTTATAAATAACGCTAGGTCGGATACATAGTCTTGGAAGTTATTGACGTAACCTTTGTATTGAGAGTCTAATAAACGTCCAGATAAGCCTTGTCCTCGATGATCTAATAAGAATACATTATAGCCTTGCTTAGCTAAGTCATAACTTAATTCTTTATATTTTAAGTAACTTTCACTTCGACCACTGACAATAATAATACTCTTTTTTGCATTACTTTTATTAAAATAAGCATAGTTAATGCGAGTATTATCCACACCAATAAATGATGAAAAAACACCTTGTTGCCAAAATGAAGTAATTTCATTCTTAAGGCGCATCTTTAGGTGATGCTCTTGAGTGAATAAGTCAGCACTACTCATGTTCAATTTTCCAAGGTTTTTATTTACTATGGGTTGGTAGGCATGGGATACGTTGAAAATACTAAAAATACTAAAAATACTAAAAAGCACACACCCTGAAAAAAATTTACCTGTTAATTCAATATGCATAGCTTTGGAACATTAGCCTTGTAAACTAAAAGAGAAGATTTTTGTCATTTTACTTTCAACGGCTCTGTTGTTTATTCTGGCAGGTGAGAAGCGCCATTTTCTCATCGCTGTACGTATTGAACTCTTAAAGTAATTTAATCGGCTTTGTCGGGTAAAGCTAATGTTTTTAACTTCACCATTTTTATCAATGGTAAACTGTACTTTTACTTCTATTTCGATACCTTTACGTTTAGCAAGGCTAGGATATACGGGATCAACTAACTTCAATTGTTTAGCTCTGTATTCACGTAAAGACTTATTGATACTTTTCTGTGTACCGCTTGATTGTTTAAATTGGCGAACTAATTTTTCATCATAAGGGCTAGTATCATGTTGGTAAGGGTTTAGAGTTGATAACTCATTTAAATGTTTTTGGTAAGTGTCATTATTTTCAAGGTAATCCACTTTCATTGTCAAAAGGTCGTTTTCTTGAATATGATTATCAGTAATGACTTTATTATTGATAATTTCAAGCTTATTGAAAGATAGTTTAGTGTTTTTGTGCTCAACGGGAGTATCAAGTGAAAGTAGAGAACTCACTTTCATTGTAGAGT
>PJEL010004527.1_pt1 | contig 11438 bp, 42 predicted proteins | sample 1853271 | NCBI WGS metagenome assembly PJEL01 (sample SAMN08108733, study PRJNA415343) | Invertebrate metagenome, whole genome shotgun sequencing project. | host: Globobulimina | place: Sweden: Gullmar Fjord | collected 2015-08 | reverse complement strand
CATGTGACCGCTCTTGTTTAAGACGACACGCCCTGCACCCTTGCGGTTATTCTTCTCTATAAATTTCTCTAATGATTTTCTTAGCTTAGCCTTTTTAGCCTTGCGTTCGAGGCGCTTCTTGTCGACTCTCTTCTTATCTTTAGCGTGACCTTTCTCGCCCCACTTTCCGCCTTCGTGCTCTTTGCCTTTGCTCTCTACATCTGGCGATGAACCTTTACCAGCATATTTGCCAGCTACAGATTTAGGTACTCGGTCACCTCTCGAAGAGGTACCACCTTTATCTCCATGCAGAATCGCCTGCATGTATCTCATTTGCTTTTTGGAAACCGGAGCCGGCATTGTTATCCTCGTGTAGTATGTCTACTCTTATTGTAACTTATCTGGTAGTTACACGTTTGTTTCTGGTGGATTTGCTAAAAAGTCTCTCTTTACAAGGATTTGCTGAGGAAGTCTGACTGGAACCTTTGTTCCGTTCACTAACTCTTGCGTTATCCTCAATTCTCGCATGTGCTGGAGAACATTGTACACGGGATTAGCAAAGTAAGATACAACTAATACTTGCCCCATGTCAGTGGCTGCATCATATGGAGGTTCAAAACCTGGTATCCACTTTATTTTACCATCTTCTATAGTATAGTTTACATCCAATACAAGTTCAGTTAGTGTGCCGGATATCACATATCCGATATAGTCTATACTGGTTATTGGATATCTAACCTGTTGTTTCTGATCTGGTCTAGGCTCATATTGCTTCAGTTCCCATAATCTAATGGCAAAGTCAGGTATTACGAGCTGATCGTAGGTTTGAAACTCCGCAGGGGTTCCATCTGGATACTCGGTGGGTAGGGTTACTACCGCACTCCCGATCTCCCAGATGCCCTGCATCTCGAAGTTCTTCTGTAGTGAGTTGCTATGAAATGTACCATAGATCTCTTTCTCACGATAGTAGAGTATACCGTTACCATCACAAACTGGACATAACGGGTTGTGATTATTATCTTCTACTGTGGAGACATTAGGACACGGAGCAGCGACTCTATGCGTAAATCTAATTCCTCTATTTTGAAGTAACTGATCAAAGGAGAGTCCCTTGATACTGGGGTCTGGAATGTATATTTGCATTGGCGACGGTGTTGACGTCGGCGAAGTTGGATATGTTGTGCCTCCTGGACCGCTACTTCCTGGTGTACCTCCTCCACTAAATCCTGATCCAGTTGGGGTCGTGCTAGAAAACTTACCGAAATTGTTACTATCTGTTGCCATATAAATACTTACTCCTAGAGTTAATTATACACCATAAGTAGAATAATCATAGGATTAGAGGAGAATCAATGGAACAGACATTAGACTATGAAGTAACAGTAGGAGGTCCGCAGCACCTCTACAACCTATTATTGACCTTACATAGGATTGGGCTCTCACAATACCACCCGTGGAAGTGGCTTAGCACATGTGACGATATACTCAATACGGCGATCAAATATGACATCCGCTAGAGAAGCGAAGCGCATGGTCAAGATGAAGCGTGACCTAATGATAATAGCGTTCCTAAAAGTATTAGAAAAACTAGGACTAACATGAATAGATATGATTTTTATAAGATAATAACCAGGTTCTGTGTGACCATGCACCGTTTAGATCTATGTCAGGATATATGTGATGACTTTCATGACGAACTAGAATTAGCTTGGATCGAACATGCCAGTAGAAAATGACAGATTAATGAAGATCAAATTCCTAAACACTATGGCCAAGCTAGGCCTAAGTGAATATTATGACACAAGTACAATAGATAAAAGAATGATATCTTTTTGGAACGTACTTCTACGTTCCAAATAATCTACTGGAACAAATATGCCTCACTACATATTCATACAAAATATACGCAATATAAGTGGTATATTTGACAAGCTAGATCTAGGTAATCTGCCTGCAGATTCTACGCACATGAATTCAACATGGAAAAGACTATATGGTCATATATACAGTGATTGCATCCAACTACCCTTTATTTAATTTCCGATTCGATAAATAGACGTATAGGTGCAATATGTTCCTTCCAGGTACTTCCGCAGCATGGTCAGAAGAAGCAAGAACAAGAATAGGCAAATTTCTTTACGTGTGTGTAAAATTAGATTTAGGTGACTGGGATTTACATACACTATACAAAAAAGATTGGGCTCAATATGTTGGAAAGCCAAGAGAAGATTTGGACTATGACTGCTGATGATATTATGTGGCTTCACAATATCTTCATATTCAGGACGTTTGTTAGGTTGGGTTTAATGTCTGGAGAGGATCTGATAGCATTGAATATATATATGGGAACACGTTACACTAATCAGCGAGAAGAGGAGATAAAGGAGTATGTGGCATCAGCATCGAGGACACCCTGATACGCAGCACATTTCGGACTTTATGCTGACTCTAATAAGACTAGACTTAACATCCTCTGCTGAGAGACATGCTGTCTATGATCTAGCATATGCCCGTATAGATATATGGGAAAGAGGCTTAACTGGTAAGTACAGGTGGTACGGCAGTGGTAAGTAAAGATAGACAAGCGATCTCATACTTTATCGAAGTTATGTGCAAACTTGGACTAGCAAGTCAAGACGATGTAGAAAAAGCTTTTAATGCATGGATGTGGAACCATGTGGAGACGTAGAATGAACAGTAAGCAGAAGCGACGTAACAGGCGACAAGGTATATGGATAAATGATAGACTGGATCGTGCTATGGTAGAGCGTTTTATGCGCACATATGGAACACTTGTGCGTAATGAGAAGTGGACAATATTTACTATTGGAGATGACTACACAGAGTCAGCAAGTCAGCGGGTCAAATGGCCCAATTAAACAATACGATAGATTGGAGCATGGTATACAGATTCATGATGGTGTTATTAAAACTAAAGTTGTCTACTGTAGATAACTGCAACGAAGTAGTGCAAATTGGAAAGTGGGAGAGACATAGGTGATTCTAGGATTTCACGATGATTTGTTTTGTAAGAAGTTCAGAGATACTATGGTTAAGTTAGGTTTTTCCTACTGGCAAGTTAGGCGAAGACGTCGTCCTAAGAAATCGGCTCCTCGTAAATGAGTGATATAAAACTAACCTACTACACAAAGATGAACTGGTCATCCTATATATGTATCCACAATTTTACTATTGCAATGCACAGGATAGGTTTACTAAACAGTCATGATAGGAAGCACCTATGCGCGGAAGCACACTGTCGTATGCCAGCTTCTGGAACAAAAGATAGTGGAGATTTTTAAATGCATCACTTTAAAACTAGTGAAGACAAGTGGCATATATTAATTCTAATATCAGTTCTATACAGACTAGAGTTAGCAAGCTGGAGTAATAGGAATAATGCACGTATAGAGGCAAGAGATGCACGGAACAAATCAGGCAGCGTTGGTGGGGTCTAGTGAGACCAATAAGTAGTGAAGACATTGATCAGTTATATAGACTGATACCGATACTCTTCAAGTTGAAGTTAGTTAATAAAGCCACTCGTTCATCGATGCATGGGATCTTGTTTTCACAATGGAGAGAGATCGTAGACATGTGATCGGGGGCTTTTTTGATTTTTAAAATGGAGATATATAAATGCAGGTGTGGAACAGCAATAGACCAAGTGATATGTTTAAACTAAGCATGTTCATATTTATACTTTTCAAGTTAAAGCTAGCCAGACTTGAAGATACTATGTATTCTAGCCATGCAAGAGTAAGAGGTGGTGCAAGTGCGAACAGCTAGAGGCTACCCGGCCATGCGCTGTGAGCGTGCGAAAGACATACCCAAGGTAATCAACCTAATACAGATCCTGCAAAAGCTAGAATTATCTAAGGGGAGAGGGGCTTACACTAAAGGCCACATGGTCTGGGAAGGCGGCGGGGCCTACAACGACGAGAGTAAGATGTGGTGGAACAAGTGAGGTGGAGCTGGGACAAGTACGATACTGAGCAGGTGTACAACTTCACTGGTATACTCATGAAGCTCAAACTAGTTACTCCTATAGACGCATTCTTTACTGACTTAAAGGCTGAATCTTATGAACACCCCTTATGACTGTCAGATGGTACACCATCTATTCAACGTTATGGAGACAGTTGGCCTTTTGTCAGAGACAAAAGCCCGTTCTGCTTATATCGCGTTGAATAGATGTGTGGCTGGTGTGCATAATATCGGAGAACATAAAGAGTTGACTACTGATGACTATGTAAGAATAGAACAGTTTATGAGAGTATTGCATGACGTTGGCTTGCTGTCTGAAGATCAGATAGTTGAAGAAACAAACAAGGTGTTCCGTGCATGGACCCTGACTGAGGGGGTGGAAGTTTGAATGAGTACCGTAAGTATTGGCACCATCTGGATACAGATGCAATCTATGGTTTTACTGCAGCACTCAAGCACGTGGGGCTTATCGACGAAGATACAGAGAACGCTATGGATAATCAGGCAGAACGATATGAAGACGGAGATATTCCAAGTGGCAACTAATATGAAGTACCCACTACCCGCTGGGATAGTTGGAACCCCCTGGGACACTGTACAAGGTGCTCTTCACGTGTATGAGAAGCTGTTCGGGCTGCATACGCTTGAGGATGGGTGTAAGACAATTGGGGATGTTGATGACTTCGTGGAGAAGTGGGTTGGACGTGAGTGGCGTATATGAAGTTTACACAGAGGGATAAGCGCCAGGTGTGGAACTTGAGCTACACACTAATGCGGTTGGGGCTGTTGAGCTTTGAGTCTCGGCTCAAGTTCGTTATTGTTGCATCTAAGTATACGCATTGGAGAGACTGGTGATGGGGTTCCGCGGATTAATCGATAGGTCTGGTGATATCAGTAAGTACCACCTGCATGGGCTGATGAATGTACTCGCTAAATTAGGGTTAATAAGCGAGGATACAGAGTTGGATGCCATCGCGGACATCTACAATGTGGAGAGAAAAGAGTTACACCAATGAAGTGGAACCACGATGATGAGGGTCAGATGTTGATGTTCTCTGCCCTGTTGAGGGTGGTGGGGCTAATTAGTAGAGAGATGGAGTCAGAGATGGATGACATCGTTTACGCTTATGTGGATGAAAAGGAGCGTTGGTGAGAAGCATACCAGATGAAGGCAAGTATGTCCTGTATAGGTTTGCGTACACATTGCGGTTTGCGTACACATTGCACAGAGTAGGGTTAATAAGTAAGTATACGGGTAGAGATATGTGTAACCGCGCGGAGATGAAGTATGCGGCTAAATAAAGCAGATACTAAGAAGGTGTTTAAGTTTAGCAATGTTCTCTATAAATTAGGGTTGTGCGATATTGAGCTTTATGCTTATTTAGCAAAAACAGTAAATAATGACATGCGCAAGCAAGCTGAAGAAGATAGGGCTGCGCGCCGTAGGCGGCGCGCAAGAAGGATGTACAGATGAGTATTTTAACCAATAAGCAGCTGAGTGACATGCATGATGGTTGGGCTATATCAATATGCATCTTTGTAAACATCATGGGTGCCATGCACCTTGTAAGTGAAAAGACTAGGGTGGAGTTAGTGAGTAAGGTGTTTAAGAGATTATGAAGCTTGAAAGCTACGATGATATGGTACGTATAAGGCGGTTCACCAGAACGCTGTATCGCTTAGGTCTCCTGAGTAAGGTGCAGGAGGTAGAGTTGGATAATGGTGTGAATGATTATGTATATATGATGTGGAAAAATAATAAATGAAGGTAGATGATAAGGGGTTAGATTTGCTATATAAGCTCTCGTATACGTTAAGGGTGGTGGGGCTAATTAGTAGAGAGCAGGAATATGATATGGATTACATCAGTGATGAGTATTGGACATATGCAGTGGAAAAATGATAGAAGAGATATACAGGTAGTGAGTGACTTCATGCTGGCGTTGAAGGCAGTGGGCCTTATTAGTAATGCGGAATGGTGGGGGATATCGATGAACTTGTTTGAGATGGAGATGAAACTATACCATAAGGTGTTTGGTGTATTTGATGAAGATTGATAGGGAAGATAGGTATCACTTGTGGTTCTTTAGTGTTGTGATGCTTAAGTTAGAGTTAATGGGAATGGATACGATAACTACGTTTGATAATGAAGTAGAGGCACGCAGGAAGAGATGGAAATGAATAATAAGGGGGTGGAAATGTTGTTTGGACTCTCATATGTGTTAAGGGTGGTGGGCCTAATTAGTAGTAAGCAGGAAACAGAGTTTGATAATGAGATAGATGGCCGGTGGAACTTTGATGAAAGTAAGTGATAAGGATACAGGGTTCTTTTATGAGTTTTCGGCTATATTGGTGTCATTGGGGTTAATAAGCGATAATGAGGAGGAAGCATTTGATATACTTGTATTCGAATATTGGGATAATAGTTAAAAAGTATATCCACAGAGCGCAGGCGCCGTCTGAAGCTACCGATTCGAAGCTTCCTTGTAACCAACGAGGTTACCGGGGCCCTTTCCCTGAATCCGACTCGATCTCTCCTTAGGTTCTGCTACTGAGTGCCTTCCAGACCGAGGGAGCTTTATGCTCCCTCCCCTCTGGGAGACCGAGTCGAAGACTAGACTAGGAGGTAATGTATGTATTCATTGAGTGAAGAAGAAGGAGTGACCGAGATAGTTGAGACCGATCCGAATGGGAATGTAACCATGAGGTTGAGTTGGTCAACAGCTAGTCGGATGGGAAGAGTGATCGGCAGGATACTTGTTGTCCTTCAGAAGGAGATTGAAGAGCAACACCGATCCGAGAACGAGATGTTAGAAGGAACAGTAACTAAAGAGTTGGAGGTTATATGAGTTGGAGTAAAGCAATAGTAGAAGCATTCAGCTTCCTGCTAGTGTTCAGCGGAGTGATTGGCTTCGCAGCAGGACTTACTTACATGGTGTCAGGACTATATTAATCCCGACTCGAAGATGATTTGTTAAATGATTGTTGTGATCATTTGTAAACCTAAATAAAGAGGTATTTTATGAATCAGAAAGACGGAGTATTCAAAGCAATCTGTGAAGTTCTCGGTGAAACAAGCTTTAACGAGCGAGTATCACTAACAAGTGAGCAACGCTCCAAGGTATTGGAGTTCGTATCCTTCGCGATCATGGACGGTCAAGTTGAGATGAAAGCTGAATCTCGAGCGAAGCACAACACCGAAGACAAGATGAGAGTTTACACTCGAGGGTTGATCACCAACTGGTTGAACAAAGACAAGCGCCTCAACGGTAATGTTGATCACAAAGCTAAGAACCCTGGTTCACGAGCTGGACAGAAGATCCCTGAGGTTATTGAGCTTCGCAAGCTGCTCAAGCAACAACAGGGCAATCCTGAAGTCTGCGCAGCAATCGAAGCGAAGATCGCAGAGTTCATCGCAGCTAACAAGCCTGAAAAAGCTGTAATCGATTGGGACTTGATTCCTGAAGAGTTCCGAAGCAAGAAGTCAAGCTAACCCTAAATGGAGGACCTTTCGGTCCTCCACCTTTTCATAATTGTTCTCCTGTTAATAGGTCGACTCTCCCCCGGGTCGACCTTCTTTTTGACACTGCTACGCTGGACACCGACTCGATATAGTTATGTGAATAACTTAGGAGGATACAAGATGCTTAGTATGTATGACATTTATGAAGGACATTACTATTTGCCACCATCCTATAACTACGCAGCTTGGAATAGAGCTGGAGACTTAGGGATATTCCAGGATGATGGTTTCATTGAGATATTTACAGTAGACAATAGGGATCACTGGCTTACTTAAAGTAATTCCGATTCGAATACACTTTGTTAACAACTTAGGAGATAACTTATGAAGATCACACTAAAGAACATCAAGCATGCTGCATTCAACTCACAAGAGACTAATTGCTTTGAAGCCACACTTTATGTGGATGAAGTGAAGACTTGTAAAGTCCGCAATGATGGACATGGTGGACCTGACTTCTACGATCCGATACCAGGTGGAGTGGAACGACCTTGGGAACGAGTGAAAGAGATCGATGCAGTTCTCAACCAGACTATGCTTAAGACTGACTGGGGAACTGACTTACCCAACTGTCTCGAGATAGAAGTGGCTGAACGAGTCAACGAGTATCTCGAAATGAAGGAGTATAAGAAGTGGTGTCGTAAAGAGTCACTCTTCCGACTACCAGGAGACGAGGATGGAAGTTGGAGAGTCATCGCTCATCCTTACTCTGACAAAGTCAAGCAGTCAATCATGAGCAAGTATCCAACTGCAGAAATACTAAACGAAAAGATCAGCTAACAGTCACTCACTCCACGGATGGAGTGACACTGCTACGCTGGGGATAGAGTGAGAGACTGAGACCGATTCGATAGTAGTATGTTAGATGATGTTAATCTTATTAGGAGGTTAGTTATGATCGAGTGTAAGAAGGACTGTAAGTGTGATGGGTGTGAAGAACAAAGGTGGGAATATGAGCAGGATACACTTCCTGCCGAAGAAGAGTGGGAGTCCTACCAGGACTAACACTCCATCTCCCACGGATGGGATTCCGAATCGAATATACTATGTAACAACTTAGGAGATAACTATGGATAAGTGTAAGAAATGTGGTAACGAGTTCAACACTGAAGACATGACTCTTGTTGAGGTAATAAGCATGGACAAGACACCGACAGGTAAGAGTTGGTATGTGTGTGAGACTTGTGTAGCCTTAACACCAACTCAAATTAGAGATTCATTAAGCCATGGAGATGAATGCATCTAAATCCGCCTGTTTGTCTACGGATGGGATTCCGATTCGAGTTTAGTTTGTTAATAGTAATTGTAAGGAGTTATTATGAGTGAAATGGACTTTAGTTTAATCGCTTGGATAAAGAAAGATCAAGCGGAGCGAAGAGAGTGGGAGTTAAAGAAGGCGAAGCGAAGACATGGTGAAGATGAACTCTACATGAGACAAGTCAGTGAGTTGGCATTGGAGTCATGGGGTAAGTTGAAGTCAAGAGAGAAGCAAATGGTCATGAACTTAGCGAGGTGGAGAAAAGAAGGCAAGAACTTCAGTGATGGTCAAAGGAGTGCATTGACTGCCCTTTACTACAAGATCTACTACTAATTTAACTTAGGACAGGGAAGTCCTACCTATTTGGAGGTTAACATGAAAGTAACGATAGCGATATTCACACTTATCGGGATATTTGGAGCAGCCACTGATCTCAACACAGTTGAGGGAAGTAGGAAAGAGCAAGAAGTAGTTGATGAGCCAGAGAATATAGCTGGCAAGTACTAACCGAGTCGATTAGTTAGATGGAGCTCACCCTTCGGGGTGAGTGACACTGCTACGCTGGACCGAGTGAGAGAGAGACCGACTGATATTAAATTCCGATTCGATAGTAGTATGTTGATGATGATATCAGCTACTTAACTTAAGGAGCAACTTATATAATAAATACCGTTTCGAATGTAGTTTGTAAGATTTATTAATTAACCTCAATTATTTGGAGTCATTTATGAGTTTTAATCAAAAAGAAGGTGTTTACTCAGCGGTCTGCTCAATACTGGGCGAGTCTCACTTCGATGAGAGAGTCAACCTCTCGAGTGAACAAAGAGCGAGTGTGTTGGACATCGTGACTGGAAGTCTGCTGGATGAGTCAATAAGTATGACTGATAAGGCGAGAGTCAAACACGACACAGAAGTCAAGATGCGGACTTACGCACAAGGTCTGCTCACCAACTGGATCAACAAAGATAAAAGGTTGAATGGTTGGATTGACTACAAAGCTAAGAACCCAGGAAGTAAGCGAGGTCAAAAGATTCCTGAAGTCATCGAGTTGAGAAAGTTGCTCAAGCAGCAAGCTAATAACCCTGAAGTCTGCACAGCGATTGAAGCTAAGATTGCTGAGTTTATTGAAGCGGCAAAGCCGGCTGAAGCTCCAGTCAACCAAGATCTAGTCCCCGCTGAGTTCCACCACCTGATCAAGTAAGTAACTTGGGACAAGGAAGTCCCAGTCACCCCTATATGGGGTGACACTGTTACGCCGGGACTAGTATACTAAGAGAGAGTGACTCGATTCCGATTCGATTGTATTATGTAAGATTAACCCACTAAGGAGCCAACATGAGAGAAGCAATAATCAAGCTACTTGAAGAGTTAAAGAAGCATGGACTGATCCACGATATAGTAACTGACATGGATGACCAAGTCGCCTTCCATACTACTGGATCTGAAGATGACTTCGACTGTGCTACTAACTTAGCAGTCAACACAGTACTACAGAACAGGTTCCCTGACCAACTCATGTGGAATGAGTGCGAAGGTTATGCTCACGAAGGCTCAGTCTCATACCTCCTGTAACACTAGGGGGATTTGCTATAATCAGCAGGTCCCCCTTATAATCATTAGACTTTTTTCCACCGACATCGCCAGAATTGCCACTTTCTAGGGCCCTATATCAGACAGACCCTTACTGACACTGCTACGCCGGACACTATTAAGAGACAGAGACACACAGACTCACACTTATATCTCCAATCTACATCTACCTACACAAACAGACTAACACCCATAAATCACTCCCTTATTCAATTCCTGCAACAATAACACCTAATTACACTACCGATAAACCCCTACTATAACAGAGATCCTCAAATACAAACAGACAATAAATACACATCTATACCGATATATACCTAGGGATAGGGGGATACAGACACGGACCGATCTAGACCAGGGGACAGGATCGCGTAACGTAATGATATGACTAGTGTGACTTAGTGACTGCCGTGACTCACTCTATATTGGACTATGTGGACTAATCATTACAGTAGGTTAAGTGGTATATTCCGATCCGATATACCCCTAGATAGGTATGTGTAACGTACTGAGTATGTGTTGATGTCTCCCTATAGAGTAGCTAGGATGAGTAGTCTATAAGTATGAGAATAAGTAAGTATGATATAGGAAGTAGTATACAGGGAGGTCAGTACAAGGTAGTACATACTCACCCTAACTACTGGAGGAGTACCTGGCATTCAGAGGGATCTCTTAGGATGATGCTACACTTCCACGTAGATAATTGTAGTGGTAGGGATCTAGAGAGTAACCATGCGATAGAGGGGATGTTAGTAGTGCTCTTGAAGATAGGATATGAGGTATGAGAAGGGATAGTGTTAAGCTTGGTAAGCAGCTTGGATATAGTAGTTGTTCTGAGATAGGTCCTTATGATGTAGTCTTCACTAGTAGTGGAGAGGATTTTGAGTATGTATTGTCTGTTAAGGATATAAAGTACTTGTTGGGGAAGCGTGTGATGAAGAGTGAGAAATATGGTGGGATAATAGGCAACGAGTTCTATGTAGCAGAGGTTATGTGGACCTTCTTGAAGCTAGGATACAGGGTATGAAGGGCTTTAGGGTAAGTAGAGTCAAGAAGGATAATGAAGGTGATAATAACTATCAAGTAATAGTAAATGGTGAT
>PJEL010004526.1_pt1 | contig 11438 bp, 10 predicted proteins | sample 1853271 | NCBI WGS metagenome assembly PJEL01 (sample SAMN08108733, study PRJNA415343) | Invertebrate metagenome, whole genome shotgun sequencing project. | host: Globobulimina | place: Sweden: Gullmar Fjord | collected 2015-08 | reverse complement strand
CGACGTATCGGCCTGTTCGGTGGTGATAAAATCATGCGCTTCATCCGGGCGCATGGTTTTGTCAAAAAACTGATTGATCGTATGCAGGTTGACCGGCAACGAAAACACTTGACCCTGCGCGGTGGTTTTGACCCGGTTCTTATAGGGCAGGAAGGTCCCGTAGGAATTGACGTAGGTCCACACCTCTTCGTCATCGGTGTGAAAGATGTGCGGGCCATAGATATGCACCATCACGCCGGTATCTGCATCTCGTTCTGTATGGCAGTTGCCACCTATATGGGTGCGAGAATCAACAATGGTGACACTATAGCCGGCTTCGGCCAGATGACGGCCAATGACAGCGCCGGACAGACCGGCCCCAACCATTAACAAATTACCATGAGTCATAAACATTTCCTTTGCGAATCTCACTCTTGTTAAACGACAAAACCAACCGCTTCTCAATTGGGTCGCCCCAGTGCAGGTATGGTGCTGGTATGGCGCGGGCACAGTACAGACATGTTGCTGGCCCCTTATGGTTTTGCTAGGCTCCCCCATATTGCCCTTTTCATGATTGCCAACGCCATGTTCCCGCGATCCCTCCTGCCCGTCACCCTGCTTGTCACCCTGATCTCGGGCACGGCCCCGGCGCTTGCTGACACCTGCTCGCTTGACGGCGCAACCCTGCCCGATGGTCAGGAACAGATGTTCTATCAAGTGCGCAGCGTGCCGCGCGGCCAAAGCTGCAACGCACTTGGCCAGTTGCGTGCCTGCGCCGATGGCGTGCTGAACGGCGGACAAAGCTATCGCTATGACGATTGCGTTGAACTGGAAGAGTTCCTGGGCGTGAACACCAACCGCAGGCCCGGCCAGATGGACCCTGCCCTGCTGGCGCGCACCAATACCAACTGGATTCGCGCCAATGTCGAGATTCTGGCCTATAAAGAACAACATGATACTGGCACGGCAGACCCGAACTGGAATTTCTCCGACTGGGACCTCTACAAAGCCGCCGCCGCCGGACCGGACCGCAAGGCGATCCTGAACCTGATGTGGAACTTTGAAAACCGCGACCAGCATCCGCCCCTGCCCGGCTCGCAGCAGGAATCCGACCTGTTCGCTTATCTCGACCTGCAGATCCTCGACAAGCTGGCGTCGCATGTGGACATCCTGGTCACCGGAAACGAGCCGTTCATCAACACCCTGAAAGCAGACTGGCAGCCCAACCCGGCCTATGGCGGGATTCCCATCGTGGTGTTTTACACCCGGGTCACCGAACATGTGCATGCCTATCTGCTCGACCGGGGCCTGCGCGATCAGGTAGACTTGTACATGGGCGCGTTCACCCGCCTGCGCACCACCAAGATGCAGAAACAACCGGCGGTCGGGCAGCTGCTGGCCTATGCGGCAGTTGCAGGCCATGTGGACGGGGTGGATATGCATACCCATGTCACCAACCTGAAACAGATCGACAAGGCGTTGACCTTCGCCCGTGACTTCACTGACAAGCCGATCATCATCACCGAATTCTCGTTCATCTGGCGGATGCAGGACGCCCTGCAACAGGACGACCGGCTGGGGGCGGAATTTGCCAAGCGTCGGGGGCGGGATGCCAATCAGAAAACCCATGCATATATGGCTTGCGAGGTGTTTGGCGTCGCCAGGGGCTGCAAGAAAAACGGCCCCGTCAGCAAGGCCGAATGGGATGATTTCTTTACCACCCGCGACTGGTTCATCGACCATTTCATCCTCCAGGCCGATGCAATTTTCCGCCAGCATGCGGTTCGGGGCGCGACATTCGGGCTGCTGCAATCCATGCCCAGCAAAGCGCGGCTCAACCCGAAACGCCCGCCCTGGTATCTGGGTTTCCTGTTTTCTGCGGCTGCAGTAGAATCAGCGCCCGATGGGGCGCCGCAGACAAATTATCAGTATTTCGATGATTTCCTGTCGATCCAGCAGCAAAGAGCTAGCGTTTCCATGCAATAATCTCTTGGGGGGGCAGAACCACTCGAGCGACAGGACTATGGAATAATGCCCGGAAACTGCCCGGGATATGCGCCCTTATCCGAAAGCGCCCCCTGCAACGACAATGCTATCAGGTCATCACTTTTACCTTCACACGGGCATTCGAAGCGGCCCGTCGGAACTGCTCCGGGGACTCGGCCAGAAGATTACCCAATACATCCGAAAATGCTTGAACGCCTTTTATGACATCGGGCTGAAAATATTCAGCAGCGTCCAGTGATTGCGCTGTGCTGATGGCCTTCAAGTGAATTGCACTCAAAGCGTCTGACATTGGGGTATCGTCGAAAAATGCAGCGTCAAGCGCCGCAGCATCCGCCGCGTAGCGTTCGGTGAACCGGGCCATCAGCGGTTCCGGCATACGCGGTTTGTCATCCTCCTGCCCCAGGTTGTTCTTCTGCATATATTCGGCAACAAGGCGGCCTATTTCACTTCTGGCTTCCTTTAAATGTGCCCGTTTTTTCCCTTTGGTCTTCTGCTTCAGCCGTTTATGCATTTCGTTCAGCAATGACAGCTGGCTGATCGTCAGCGACTTGTTGGCGGAAACAGTGCCCGTAATGGCAAAGTCTTCATTTCCCAGAACATACCTGAAGAAATCCGATACGACGTCACCCTGATACAGATTTTTCCGGACAAAGGGGCGGAGCTCAAAGCGATCGCCGAATACTTTCCTCCATTTCGCAAACCGGTTTGTGTATTCCAGCCCGCCTGATCTGCCGAATGCATCGAAAAGATCGTCCACAGTGTCCAGCTTGACCCCGCCTTTTACCCGCTCCGAGAATGCGGATAACATTTTGTCGCAATGCGGACGCACATAAGAGATCAGACGAATCCGATCTGCCAGGTTGGGCCAGTAGGTTTTGATCGCATCGTTCAGCACCTGCGGATCAACCATCTGAAAATGCTCAGCCGAAACGATGCCGTAATCGGCATCACTTTCCTGGAAGTACCTGTAAAGCCTGTTGAAACGGCTCTCGCGAAACTCACTGGCTTTGTCTTTGTGCAGCGTTGCCGCAAGGGTGTTGTGGTTCAGCCTGGTTGGGTAGGCAATGGATGTTCCGGGCGCTGCGCACAGATTAAGGACCAAAGCCTTTTGAATCGACGTTGATCCGGTTTTTGTATCCCCAAGGTGAATGATAAGTTCATTGATCATATCAATTTCTTTCTTTTAGACAAATTTGGTTTCGGCCCTGGACTCTGCTTTCAGCTTGTCCAAAAAGTCCCTGATTTCAGTATCTTCAAATTCTTCTTTGTGCTTACAGGCCTGTTCCAGTGCCAGGGGAAACACATCCATCTCGGGGACGGGTCGGATCTGGCGCACCGCTGACTGGTCCGTGAAAAACGGAGATTTGCCGGAAATCTCGTCAAGATAGTCATGAACAGGCTCGAATTTCTCTTGCATGAGCTGGCGGTTTTCGGAGCCAAACAGTTCGATATCGCCAGAGGCAGGCAGGTTCAAATCCGGGGTCAGATACCTTAAGGTCTGGCGTAATTCCTCGGCCAAGGCCGGGCGCAGCGCCTTGTTCCCCTGGCGGGCGATTTCGTAAATACCACGATGCAGAGACTCATTGTTCTTTTGTTCCTCCAACAGGCCAGATGGCAGTTTCAACTCGGTTTGAGCGATGAAATCAGCCACCGATCCCCCGGCGCGGCGCACGTCTTTGTAATCGCGCAGGATGAACCAGGCATCCGGCATGTTATCAATCCAGCCTTTCAGCATCTGGCGATAATCAAAGTGAATATTGCCAAAATAATTCTGCAGGCCATCCAAACGCAGCGGCGCCGGGGTATGGCCGAATTTCAGCCGCTGCCCCTGCCACGAGGCCACATATTCGTCGATCCGGCGCAATGTTGCCACCACGGTGAAATCAGCATCTGGAAAGGCATCCCGCAGCCGGATGATCAAATCCGGGCTGGTGGGCGCAAAATTGGCAAAGACCTCGGCGGCCAGAACAAGCGTGTCAGGATTGAGAAACTCGACCTGCTTACGGATTGCCCGGAACATTTGATTACTGGCTGGCAAACCCTTGTGAAAGGGCGGAACCTTACCATTGCGGTGCTCGGCCAGCATCTTGAAGGCCAGCGCGTTATGCGGCTCGCGGGCATTGATCGGCAAGGGGTCGTGGCGCGGCAATAGATTGCCCATCGCCGTGGAAAGCATCAGCGCCATACCCTCAAAATCAACACTGGGGTATAGAATACCGGACTGCGCCAGGGCGACGCTGTTGCGGGACAGAAAATCTTGCAAAGATGTAGAACCGACCTTGTGGTGTCCAATAAACAAAATAATGCGCATTATAGGTTTTTTCTCTTGTACTCTAGCCTATTTTGATTTGGCATCATATGCACTGGGATCCGGCAAGATAGCAAGGACGCAAATGGAGGGCTGTGACGGAATGGCGGGGCTGGGAGGCTATACATCCTGCGCTTAGGAAGCTGACCCTAGGCCCGCTGGTATTTCAAGCGACATTGGTGCATTAGAATCTAAATTCCGGATAACACGTCTCAAGCAAGTAGAGAGCCCATATGATTACCCTGCAGAACCTTACCTTCCCCGAAACAGCAATCTGCACCGAACACAGTCTCTATTTCAACACTGTCGGCAAGTTCGGCTTTTCCCAGAGCCGACAGGAAATCTGGCTGGACGCGGGCAGCCATGTGGTCTTTGACACCTATTTCAACCTGTTCAACGTTGGCAAATGGCACAAGGCGTGCACGCTGGCCGGGCTCTACAGTGAGGTTTCGGGCAACGGACGGGTTGAAATTCGAGTTTTTCAGGCCCTTGATGATCAATCCTGGGAAGTCCTCTATTGCGAAATGACCACGTTAGCCCCCGATACCCCGTATCTGGCCGATCTGTCGCAATACGCTGAGCGCGCGACCCAGGGCTTAATCTTTATTGAAATCAGGGCGTTGGATGAATCCGGGGCGACGATCACCGGCGGGCGCTTTGCCACCGGCTCGACCCCTGAGACCCTGCCAACGCTGGCGGTCAGCATCACCACCTTCAAACGCGAAAAACAGGTGCGGGTGACCGTGGCCCGGTTAGAGTCTTTTCTGGCAGAGTTTGAATTTGGCGATCATGTGCATGTGCAGGTGGTCGATAATGGCAACAGCGCCGAGATCCCGAAATCTAGTAGCGTCACCCCGATGACCAACCACAATTACGGCGGTGCCGGGGGCTTTGCCCGTGGGCTACTTGAGGCGGAAAAAGCCGGGTTTAGCCACTGCCTGTTCATGGATGATGATGCCTCATTCCACATGGAAAATATTGCCCGCACCTATGTTTTTCTGGCTCTGGCCAAGGATCGCAAGGCCGCTGTTTCCGGCGCTATGATTAACAACACTCACAAATGGGTGATGTGGGAAAACGGCGCTGTATTTGATGGCTCTTGTCGCCCGATGTTCTGCGGCGTTGATCTGCGCGACCGCGAAGAGATGTTTGAAATGGAGAATGAATCGGCTGGGTTTGTTTCACCAACGCTGTATGGCGGCTGGTGGTTCTTTGCATTCGCCATTGATCAGGTCAATTACCACCCGTTCCCGTTTTTTGTGCGCGGCGACGACATCAGTTTTTCGCTGATGAACGATTTCCAGATCACCACGCTGAATGGCGTGGTGTCGTTTCAGGATGATTTCTCGGAAAAGGAAAGCCCCCAGACCCTGTATCTGGACCTGCGCAATCACCTGATCCATCATTTGGTGGTCGACGGGCTGAACCGCAGTGCTTTTGGCACCGCCAAAATCGCTCTGCGTTTTATCACGCGCAGCTTGTTGCGGTTTCACTATAAATCCGCGGCAGCACAATTGTTATCCTGGCAGGACGTGATGCGCGGGCCGCAGTTTTTTGACGAAAATATCGACATGGCCGAACGCCGGGGGACCATCAAAGAGATGATGCATACCGAGGTCTGGCAAGACGCTGGTACATTGGACATGTCCCAGCGCAAGTTCATGACCCGCCTGCCCCGCGCTGTACGCTACTTTTGGGGACTTGTTACGCTGAACGGCCATCTTATACCGTTCTCAAAGCTGTTTTCGGACCGCATCGTGCTGAACATCGGCCAGCGTGGCATCGTATTTCCGTCGTTTGGGGCCTCGAAAATCACCTATCTGAACACCGCACGCGACAAGGGCTATACCGTCACCCAGTCGAAACTCCAGTTCCTGTCGATTAGCTGGCAGATCTTCCGAACATTACTGCGTTTTCTGAGCCAATACGACAGTTTGAAAGCCAGCTATCGCAGCGGCTATAACAAATTGACCACGCGCAAATACTGGCAGGAAAAGCTGACCTAATCGACACAGCGTCCTGTCATCAGACGATCACCCCATGATCGCCTGATGACAGGCAATCGCGTCTTCCAGATCGTCAAAATACTGCACCTGACCATTCTCCAGTACAATTCCGGCATTGCAGAATTTCCTGAGCTGACCCATCGAATGGTTGACCATGATGGCACTGGAATGCACCATCCGGTCATTGAACAACGCGCGACTTTTGCGTTTGAATATGGCATCCCCCACCGCCGTCACCTCGTCGACCAGATAGGTATCAAACCGGATGCCCATCGAGGCCCCAAACGTCAGGCGCGATCGCATCCCCGAGGAATAGCTGCGTACCGGCATGTGATAGAATTTCCCCAGCTCGGCAAAATCCTGAACAAAAGCCACCAGCGCATCCGTGTCCGCCCCATAGATCCGGGCAACAAACCGCACATTCTGCGCGCCGGTCAACTCTTTATGGAACGATCCCCCCAGCCCCACTGGCCATGAAATGGTCCCGTCACTCACAATCCGGCCGCTATCGGGGCGCATGGTGCCCGCAATAATCTTCAACAGAGTCGATTTTCCCGCCCCATTACGTCCCAAGAGTGCCAGAGATTTTCCGGTCGGCAGAGTCAGATTGAGATTGTCGATCACCATTTTGCGTTCGCCGCGCAGGCTGAAGCTCTTGGTCAAATTTTCAAACCGGATCACGCACTGCCCTCCGACTTAGCTGCGATCACGGATGGAGTAGTAAATCAGCGCCATAATCGACCAGGTTAGCAGCAAAAACAGCGCAGACAACGCCACCAAGATATAGCGTTTCGGGTATTCCGACGTCTCCGGCAGGGTTGGTTTGATATAGGTCGCGAGGTACCGGCTTTGACGCGCTGCATCGGCCCGGGCCACCTCCCGCGCGGTCAGCGCCGCGCGATAGGTCTCCTCGGCAAATTCGCGATCCACTGTAAGGCTTTCAAATTCGGATATCAGGGTCGGATAATCTTCGCTGACTGCACCAACCTCGGTGCCATCAGAGGCAAAAGCCAGCCGCTCGGACGCAATGCGCGCGCGGATCACCTCTATGCGCCGTTTTGCATTGGCAATGCGCGGATCAGTGTCCCTGGTAGTGCCGCGCAACAGGTCATATTCAATCAATGCCGTGGCCAGTTCTTGCTGAAGATTGGACATCACTCCCATGCGGCTCTGAATATCCGCTTCCGGGTCGACAATCTGGGTGCGAGTACGAAACTGGGTCAACGCCTCCCGCGCCGCCTTGAGACGAGTGATTGCCGTTTCCAGATCCTCGCGGGCATACCGCATCGCGTCCTCGCGGGACTGATTGTTCAGCGCGTTGATCCGATCTTGACTCTCACGCACAATCTCAGAGGTGATCTGTTGCGCGGTGGCCGGGTCAAATGCGACCGCTTGCACCTCGATCAGGCCAGTCGTGGAATCATAGGAAATCCCGACAATGCGCTGCCAGTACCAAACCAGATCCTCGCGCGAGGCACCTGGCCACAAAGCAAAAGCCCAGTCCTGCGGCCAGGGGGCCGAATAATGTGCCCTGAGATCAATCTGCGCATCGACGACCCCTACCATTTCCTGACTTTGGATGAACTCATACAGAATATCGCTGTCCGAGGCGGTGGTGCCACCGGTGAATTGCGCCAAACCGCCCAACAGCTCGGTCGCACCGCCGCTTTCTTCTTGCCGCACGGTAAAGCCGACAGTCGAAATGTACTGGTCTGTCGCCGCGGTCCATAAATAGAAGATAATCCCAGCCAGAGGGGCCAGAACCAACAGAAAGAAACTGGCAAACAGCCCCCAGTGACGGCGTTTCATCCGCGCTGGACCCGCCGTTGGCAAAGCCTGATTTCCGGGGCTTTCTTCCTTGTTCGCAGGAAGTGGAGCGGGAGCCGGGACCAAGGCCCGTTGCCCAGTCTTTCGCTGACGCTTTTTCTTATTACCGCCTTTTCGCCCGCGCCCCTTGTCTCCACGACCGAAACTCTCCACTTCTGTGGCAAGTTCCGAAGGGTGGGTTTCGTTGTTCATGCCAGCCTGCCCCGGCGCAAAGCCGTTTGTAATCTTTGCGGGTTTTCTACATAATCATCACCACAAACGCCAGCATAAGAATGATTATTGTATGATCTCCCCCCCTCCACCAGCCCTGAAACCTATGCTGTCCTCCAGGCGACGGTTCATGACGGTCCGAACCATTGTAGCTCTGGTTCTGCGCGAGATGTCGACCCGCTATGGGCGCACGCCGGGCGGCTATATCTGGGGGATCGTCGAACCGCTGGCCGCGATTATCGTGCTCAGTTTCGGATTTTCGCTGATTATGCGCACCCCGTCGCTGGGAACCAGTTTTTTGCTCTTCTACGCCACGGGCTACCTGCCATTCGATCTGTACAATACCCTGTCGACCACAATTTCTAAGTCCCTCACTTTCTCCAAAGCACTGTTGAAATATCCAGCCGTCACTTGGGTGGATGCGGTGCTGGCCCGGTTTCTGCTCAACGGCCTGACCGGCATCCTGATCGCCACCATGTTGTTAGGCGGCATTCTGACTGTTATCGACAATCGATCGGTTCTGGATTTCCCCCCGATCATCACCGCTATGGCTCTGACCATGCTGCTCGGATTGGGGGTTGGCGTGATGAACTGCGCGCTTACCGGCTTGTTTCCGCTCTGGGGCATCGCCTGGGCGGTAATCAACCGACCGCTGTTTCTCGCCTCGGGAATATTCTTTCTCTATGACACCATGCCACCGCTGGCGCGGGATGTCCTGTGGTATAATCCGCTGGTCCACATCGTTGGACTGATGCGCACCGGGTTCTATCCGACCTATGCCGCGCTTTATGTCAACGAATTCTATGTCCTGTTTGTCAGCCTAATCTGCCTAACAATGGGTCTCATTCTGATGGGGCGTTATCATCGGGACATTCTGAATAAGTAGGCTGCTTTGCCGATGCTACCACCTTTGCGTGGTCCACGCCGGTACGCCCGCTTAATCCGTCCAGAACCGCGCGATTTAGCAACCGCAGGAACGCCTGCCTGTCACCGGTATGGTCGCGAACTTTCAAAAACCATTTGGGCAGGATCACCAACAACACCGGCCAGAACATCCAGCCTGCCGCCAATTGGTAGAGCAACAGCAAATTGCGATGATAATAATAAACTTTCCACAGAGGCCTAAATCGCCCTCGTTGCCCTGCGAAGGTTGAGCAATCATGCTCAAACTTCAGGTCAGGGGCGAACAGGATACGTCCGCCTGCACGGCTGAACCCCAGCGTAAAAAGCCCGTCATCGCCATAAACAAACAGTTTGCCATCCGGATACCCGACCAGGTTGATCGCCGCGCGCGAGACGAACAACCCGACGAATGAAGCCACATCGACCGCCATGCCGGGGCCGGCGTAATCCTCGGGCGTGACGTGAAACCCGCCGCGCCCGCCTCCGAACAGGGTACGGAAAAACTCGCGACCGTGCCAGAACGGGTTGCGCGAAGGGCGGTTCATCTCACAGATATCGCCATCCGGGAAAAACACCGCCGCCGCGACCATGCCCCAGTCGCTCTTGTCACGCGCGTGAAAGACCGTCAGTGCACCGGGCATGGGATGGGCGTCGTCGTCCATCACCACCATCCAGTCAGGATCAAACTGCTCAGTTGCCAGGCGCATACCTGCCTCAAACCCGCCAGCACCGCCGATGTTATGCGTGCTGTGATGCACCACCAGCCGCAGATCGTCTTGTGTGTCCAGCCAGGCCCCGGTGCCATCGTCCGAAGCATTGTCAACCACCACGACCGCTGCCAGTTCCGCCTCAGGCGCCTCGAGCAGGCGGGCGAGGGCAACGCGCAGCTTGTCCAGCCGATTATAGGTGACCATCACGGCCACAAGACTGGGGGGGATGTCCGTCTTTAAGGGGGGGGGCATGAAGGGGCGCGCCAGATTTTTTATTACTCAGATGGGCACTCCTCACGAAAAAAGTGGGGAATGTCAAATCCCCGAATTCACGCAAGGTAGAATTATTCGTTTTCAATGAGTTACGAAGGTATGTTTCGCGCGCGAAACATTATGACAGTACATTTGGCCTACTTTCAGCATCTTCACCGCCCTGAAACTGACAGAAGGCACAGCTCGCCCTCAATGCTCTGAGGGTTCTCATATGCGAGACTATCGCGGATCTTTCGCTCTAAGCCTTCATCCGCCGCCAGCGTCTTTGCGAGTGAGAGCCCGAGTTTTTCGGAGATTACAGTCGGATGCTTCAGTACCCCGTCCAGCGCATCGACCAAAGTGATGAACGTGCCAATCTTGGAGCGTTTGGAGCGGGTCGTAGCCCCAAAAAGACCCAAAACTGCGTGGCGCGCAGTATGAAACACCCCCTCTGCGGCAGCGCGTTGGGCAATGCTGGCGCGCTCATAAAGGCTGAGATTTACCTGGATCTCATTTTCCCCGACCATGGTCACATAGGCATCCTGGGCCGAACCCGGGGCAATCACCAGTGCCTTTACGGTCGCAAAGCGGTCCTCTCCCGTCTCTTTATAGAGTCTACTCAACGATGTCAGGCGGCGCCAACCGGAAATCAAACCATAGACAGTCCCATTACCTGACGCCGCATTAGAGTCGGACAGAGCCGTGACTTCGATTGGGGTTGCAGACCACGGGCACGCAGAGAGGCCATCAGCGCCTCCATCTCATCATTGTCCTGCACCATCCGGTCGCGCACCAGATAACCGGCATTGATCACTTCAAGCAGCAAAGCCTCGATCAAACGACCCTGCGCACGCGCATCTTGCAATGCCCCTGTTACCTCGTCCAACGCGGCGCGGGTTGCGGCCTCGCCCGCCACTGTCGATCACAACCACCGCATGTAAATGCGCCGCCGAACTTTCCAGCAACCGCTCAATGGTAAAAAGCAAGTTGTCCAGGCGATTATAGGTAACGACCACGGCCACGAGACGCGGCAGGGCGGTGGCAGTGGCAGTGGCAGTGGCAGGTGGTTGGTCAGCTAAGCTCACGGTGTCTAGTTCCTTGTTTTTCTGACTGGCAGCGTTCATGAAACACGAGCCATGTCAAACCTCCTTTTTTAGCTGTGCCAATATTGTTAATTTACAAACTCTTACGGGAATTTGTTTCGCATACCAAACAACGTTAACATAAAATTCAGTC
>PJEL010004525.1_pt1 | contig 11440 bp, 5 predicted proteins | sample 1853271 | NCBI WGS metagenome assembly PJEL01 (sample SAMN08108733, study PRJNA415343) | Invertebrate metagenome, whole genome shotgun sequencing project. | host: Globobulimina | place: Sweden: Gullmar Fjord | collected 2015-08 | reverse complement strand
ACTTTTTCAAGCGCCTCATCCACCCTCGCAGAATGCTCGAAGTAAAACACCAGTTCGAGCGGCGGGGGGTCTGGCTCATCGTCATGGCACGGTTCATCCCCTCCAGCCGATCGACCGCCATCACCGTGGCCGGCATCATGCACATGCCCTTCTGGAAGTTCGCAGCCGCCACCGCTGGCTGCGTCCTTATCACCGTGCCGACCCAGCTCACCCTGGGCTACCTCGTGGGCAAGGGCCTGGGCACCGAGGACATGGCAAACCTGTTCCTCAAGATGCTCGGACTGATCGCCCTGGTCGTCGCTATCACCGTCATCATCAGTTGGTGGAACCGCCACCGGGCCGGCATGCACCGCCCGCAGCGAGCCCGTGCCTCTTGGCTCCGCCGATTCCGCAAGAAGCCGCCGAATGGCAATGGTAATGGCAGTGGCGCCCCCGCAAAGTCGGCCAAAGACGCCGATTCTGTATCCTCCGCGGTACCGCTCGAAGGCTCTTCCATCGCCGTGAACGAGTCGACCGAGCCCGAAGTGATTGCCTGTCCCGGTAATAAGAAGTCGGAGGCCTTGGGGCGAAGCTGAAGCCAACTTGCCAGGGGCCATGGATTCGGCGGAACTCCCAAAACGGCCCCAAACCGCTGTCTCCCGGCCCTCCGTTCTATACTTGGACCAGCCCCGCCCTCTCTTTAGGGCGATTCGGCAACCCAGGAGAACGCCCATGCGCGCGGTCGTCACCGGCCAGATCGGAATGGACAAGAAGCCCTACCTCACCGCGGTAACCGATCTCGCCGGTCAGCGAGGTCAGAGGATCGAGGTCTTCCACGTCGGGGATATGATGTACGCCGAGGGCCCCGATGTGCGCCCGGGCAGGATCCTCGATCTGCCCCTCAGCCGCCTCAACTCCCTCCGACGAGCCGCGTTCAAGGACATCATTTCCGAGACCGCGCCAGCCCACGCGCACCCCAACGTCATCGTCAACACCCACGCCACCTTCCGCTGGCGGCACGGCCTGTTCAGCGCCTTCGATTTCGACCAGATGCGACTGCTCGCACCGAACATGTGCATCTGTCTCGTGGACAACATCGAGACCGTCCACCATCGCCTCCACGCCGAGCACGACATCGACGCCACACTCAAGGACTGCATGGTCTGGCGCGAAGAGGAAATCCTCGCCACGGAATTACTCGCACAGGCGATGGGCTGCCACAACCAGTTCTACATCGTCAGCCGCGGTCGTCAAGCCGAGACTACCGAGATGTGTACCCGGCTCATAACCCGCAACGACATGCGGAAAGTCTACCCCAGCTTTCCCATGAGCCACGTCGTCGATATGCCCGACATCCTGGCTGAAATCGACCACTTCCGCGCCGAGATCGCAAAGCACTTCATTACCTTCGATCCCGGCGATGTGGATGAGAAACTGCTTCTCGATCGCGGGATCGCCGCGGCCAAGGAAGGCAAAGACTTCCTCGACGTAACGCCCCATTCCTTCGGCGGGTCAAAGGAATCTTCCGAATCCCTGCGCGTTTCGGTCCGCGAAATCCTCGAGATCGCCGGCGATGTCGACGGCCAGATCTACATGCGCGATTTCAAGCTCATCGATCAGTCCGACATGATCGTCTCACTCGTCCCCGAGCTTCCCGGTGGAGGTCCCGGTCTCTCCTCCGGCGTCGAGCGCGAGCTTCAGCACGCCTTCGAGCACACCAAGGAAGTCTATGTGGTGTGGAAACCCAAGAAGACGCCCAGCCCTTTCATCACCGAAACCGCGACCAGGATCTTCTCCAGCGTCGACGACGCTCTGAATCACTTCGAAGAAAAAGGGATGTTCCCCGAACGCGACCTATTCGGGCACTGACCTTCGAGCATTTCCATCTCCCGCAGGGGAGATTGGCTCTGAAGCCCTCTCCCCCAGCCGGGGGCGAGAGGGATTGGGTGAGGGGGGATTCAAAGCAGGCGCACCCTCATCCGCATCGCGCCGATCATCTCTCTTATGCGATGTGTACCTTGGTACGGTTGCACCCGTCGTCCACTCTCGGCCCCTCCCCATTATCCGGGGGCGGGAGAGGGGAGCAAACAAGCATTTCTGCCGCATTCGAACGCGCTTCCGCTCCGTCGCGTATCATCTCCGCCATGCCTCGCTACAGGCTCATTGTCGCATACGACGGAACGGACTTTCACGGCTGGCAGAAGCAGGAGCCGCCGGATGAAGAACCGCTGCGCACCGTGCAGGGCGAACTCGAAACCGTAGTTCAACAAGTGGTGCGCGAGCCCGTGAACGTCATCGGTGCTTCGCGCACGGATTCGGGTGTTCACGCCCACGGCCAGGTTGCGGTGTTTACCGCTGCGCTGAGCATTCCCCCATCAAAGATGGTTCGGGCCATCAACTCCCGTCTGCCTGCGGATGTCCAGGTGCTGCGCGCCCGATTCGTCCACCATAAGTTCAGCCCCATTTCCGACGCCCTATCCAAAGGCTATCGCTACCGCATCGCCCATAGCGGCCAGATCGGCGCCCCCGCGCCGCTGTTCGATCGCAACATCGTGACCTTTGCGCCCTACGTGCTCGACGCCGACCGCATGAACGAAGCCGCCCGGCAGGTCATCGGCAAGCATGATTTCGCCAGCTTCACCCGCAGACATCACGGCCGCGAATGCACCGTGCGCACCGTCCACGATTGCACCGTCACCGCCACCAATTCCCGACGCTTGCGCATCGATGTCAGCGGCGACGGTTTCCTCTACAACATGGTCCGCATCATCGCCGGCACGCTCGTCGAAGTGGGCCGCGGCCGCATCGAACCGGATGCCATTCCCGAAATACTCGCCGCCCGAGACCGCGCCGCCGCGGGTCCCACGTTGCCGCCCGAAGGCCTGTGCCTTATGTGGGTCAAGTACGGGAGCCAAAGCGTATGAGCCCCCCCTTGCGCATTATGCACATCTCCACCCGCCTCATCCTCGGCGGGTCGCAGGAGAATACCATCCTCTCATGCGTTGGACAGGCGGATAACGACAACAAAGTCTCGCTCGTCTTCGGCCCAATCTACGGCCCCGAAGGTTCCTTGCTCGATCGTGCGCAATCCCACGGCGGGATCGATTGCATCGAAACCCCCAACCTCGTCCGCGAACTGGCCCCTCGCAAAGACTACCGCTGCCTGCGGGATCTGCGCAGACTCATCCGAGACTGGCGGCCGGATGTTGTGCATACCCATTCATCAAAAGCGGGAATCCTCGGCCGCCTCGCCGCGTGGAAAGAAAACACAAATTGTGTCGTCCACACTATCCACGGCCTCGCGTTCCACCCATACCAGGCGAAGTGGCGCAACGCGGTATATATTATGTCCGAGCGCTTCGCCGCCAGACGATGTCATAAAATCATCTGCGTCGCCGACGCCATGCGCGATCAGGCCCTCGCCGTCGGCATCGGCAGACCCGAACACTACATCACCGTGTACTCCGGCATGGAGGTGGGACAATTCATCAACCCCCGCTGGTCGCGCGAAAAGGTGCGCAACGAACTGAACATAGCCGCCGACGATTTCGTCATCGGCACAGTCTCGCGCCTGGCCGAACTCAAAGGCCATGATGACCTGCTCGATGCGGTCGGCCCTATCATGTCCGAACATCGCCACGTCAAGCTGCTCTGGATCGGCGACGGCTGGTGGAGAGATCGGCTTCTGAAACGCGTCAACAATATGGGCCTCACCGACCAGGTTATAACCACCGGCCTTGTGCCGCCTGATGATATCCCCAAATACCTGCAAGCTATGGATGTCCTCGCGCATCCCAGCTATTGCGAGGGCCTGCCCCGCGCTGTCACCCAGGCCCTCCTGACTTCCACACCGGTGATCGCCAACGATGTGGACGGCACCAAAGAAGTCTGCATCGACGGTGAAACCGGCCGCCTCGTCCCCCCGGGTGATGCCGACGCTCTCGCTGATGCCGCGCGCTGGATGATCGACCATCCCGTTGAGCGGTTGGAGATGGGCCGACGCGGCCGAGCCCTGTGCGAAGAACGATTCGCCGCCGAGACCATGGTCGATCAACTGGAGGCGATTTACCATGCTCAAATCGAGCGTGCTGAATAATAATCATAATGCCGGGTTGTTCATCCTGGTGTCATCGCTCCTCTTCTGGCTGATGATGGCGAGATCGTCCGCGGCGAGCGCACAGCCGATGATCCCCCCGGGGACGCAGGAGCCGTTGCAACCTTTTTTCGTGGCGCAAATGACCGCCATGATTGAAAGAGAGATCGAACGTTTCGCCCAAATCGAGCGCAACTCGGATGATGTGGCCGGCGCCATGGCCCGCGCTTCGATCAACTACCGGATTGTTATGATGGAACTTCTGTCCCGCGTCGATGCGAAATTCACGGGGAGCGACCCGGCCGCCCTGCTCGGCATTACTCTCGCGCAGGGGCGAAGCGATATGGATGGACTGTTCACCCAAGTGCGATTGTCAGCGGAAAACACGCTCAAGACCGCGGGAAACATCTCGAACCCCGGTATTCCGTCGCTTGATGCGGTGCGGAAATTTAATGATCTCGCTGCGAGTGGGGTGGGAAACATCAGCGCAACCAGCCCCGCGCAAACCGATGCGTTGATCGCCGGAATATTCGAGCCGCTGGCCGAAGTCGCATTCCTTCAGCTCGACCGCGCTCCCGTCAGTCACTGGCCCCGGCTGACATCAGGTAACCTGGCGTACGGTGATTCATTGATGACCCCCGGAGATTCACTGTCGGACCGGGACCATCTTGCCATGCGCCTCGATCAGCTTCGACGAAGACTCGCAGCAAGCCAGATGCGAAATGATACCGATAACCTTATAAACATAATAATATCGTACTTGATCCGGGGGCTGGAATTCGAGGACCTCTACAACCCCATCCGGGAATGCAGGTATTATCTTCTGCAGGCGGCCGACTACACCGATACGGTCAGGGCGGCGACGTGGATGGACGAAGCGACTACCCACGAGTGCCTGGATCACCTGCACCGCGCACTGACGCTGTATGCCGCTCCCGAAACGAGATCTCGAGGAGCCGCCCTTATTGATTGGCTTGGGTATTCAAGAAACCGGCTGGACAATCTCACATTCCTTTACCAGCGCGCAATCAACGTTCAGGGGCTCGCCCGAGCGGTCTTGGCCGCCGAGGATCTCATGTTCGACGAAGATGATGTCAGATCCTTCGACGGCAGGATCGACCGCCTGGACAACGTCCTGAGGGCAATGATCGATTACCGGGATCGCAAGTCAGTTCAGGTACCGGACGATCTGCGCTCCGCCATGCAGAAAGCCGTCGCAGCTTATGAATCAGCGGTGGCTGCGTTGATTGAGATGATCCCTGATGACGAAGAAGTCTCGGACGCCCTCTGGTCCGCCGAGTTGGACAATCGTCTTTCGGAGCACACCCGCACTTTTGAAGCGGTGCGGTTGATAGAGCGCGCTCCCGAGTGGCGCGAAGGCATGACTGCCATCAAGCCCAGGGGATCTTCCGCATTCAAAGTGCGCTTGCGCAAAATGTGTGCGAAAATCGCCGCCGGCATCGAGCCGAGCCAGGGCGAAAGAACGCTGCATCAACTCGAATCGGAATTCGGCCGCTTCCATTCGATGCCGTTCGAACAGGACCTCAAGGCCGGCAACGAAGTGGCGGTAATTCTCACCGGCGGCCTGCACGAGGAGTTGCTTGAACTCATACGGTCGACCCGCATCGGCTGGGCCGAGGATTGGTGCCGCCCCAGGAACTTCACCGGCGCGGGAAAGCGCATGCCCGAACTCTGTCGCCTCATGACCACCCTGCGCGATTGCCAGGAGGTCGCTCTGATCCTCGACAACCCCGATCGGCTCAACCGCTGGGCCGCCTGGGAAATGCCCGGCGGCGTCATGATCCGCACCGTTTCCGATATCGTCAGTCGCCTCAAGCTCGCCGTCTTCGCCGCGACGGAGGGCGATGATGTCGCACTTCTCGGACAACTCGACCTGATCGATCGCGATGCCCCGCTCGCGCGTTTGATCGCCGCACTGTCAATAGAACTCGCCGGGCCTCTGGCCGAGTTGCCTGCGGGCGCTGAGGCCGTGCTCGGTCAGGTAATACACCCGCCGAAGTACGATGCATGGATGCTCGAGAATCGCCATTCTCTGGCGGCACTCTGCCACGCCGCGATCGAGGCCAAGATCCTCCCAACTCTGCCTTTTCCCGTCGAAACACAGCTCCTCCCGGGTACGGTCGACGAACTCGCTGAGGGGCTGCTTTCCAAATTGGACGAGCCGCGCTGAGAAATCATTCGCCCCTATCTGCCGACCGAAGCACTCCCATACCGGCCGCAATCTGGGGTCTTTACACAGAAAAGGCGATCTGCAAATACGCCAAGGCCCTCCTCACGCCGAGGGCTCGCCCTCATAAACCCGCTGCCGTCCATGCCATCGCACAAGCTTTACCCTTGCACGGCCCCTTATTGGGTCTACTCTGAACAGTAGGAGTTCCCGGGACGAGTGCGGGCGGTCTGCCGCGGCCTGACCTGATACAGGCCGATGGTCTGCATCGCTTCGCTGGATGATGTTTCCATCCTCCCTCGTCTCGGGATGATCGGCAGGCCGCTCCTCCCAAGATGGTGCATCAGCGGCCTATCACACGCGATATTTCAAGGATTGAATATATGTCAACAACTCGGAACATGGCGGTCCTGTTGGTCGCGGGCCTCCTCTCCATCGGCTCGGCCCACGCCAAAGACTTCGTCCCCTTCACCCGACCGGTTGATCAGATGGATGTCATGGGCGGCTACGCTTCCACCCACGTCATCGTCCGCGTCATGGAAGGCGTAACCACCGGAAGGACCGTCGCCGGCGAGCTCACCTTCATCGCCACAGGCCTCGATGCCCAATCCAGGCCCTCGGTAGATCTCGCCAGAACCCTTGCCGCGAGGAATGCCACGGGAATAGACCGCACCGGCAAATGGCGCGCCCGGAACGTCGCCCTCGCCAGGGAACTCGGTCTCGACCGCTACTACACGATTCAAGTGCCGCGCGGCACGGAGACACGCACCTTCGCCACCGAGCTGGCCCTCCACACGCAATTCATCGAGATCGCCGAAACCGACGGCATCGGTGGAATCCTCGTCACCCCCACCGATACCCACTTCACCAAACAGTGGGCCCTGAACAACACCGGCCAGTACATCGGAGGCCAGTCCGGTATCGCCGATTCCGACATCGATGCCCCCGAAGCATGGGACCTCCACACCGGCACCAGCGCCATCAAGCTCGCAATGATCGACAGCGGCGTGTCCCAAAGCCACCCCGATCTGAATACCAAGCTCATCCCCGGCTACAACCCCATGGACGGCTCCGGTACCGATGACAGTTGGCTAATCTCCCACGGCACCCACTGCTCCGGAATCGCCGCCGCCGAGAGCAACAATTACCAGGGAGTCTGCGGCATTTCCTGGGGCGCAAAGATCATGCCCATCAAGGTTGTGGACCTGATCGGTCAGGGAACCGAGCAGGACTGCGCCGACGGCGTGATATGGGCCGCGGATCACGGCGCGCACGTCGGTTCAATGAGCCTCGGTTACCCCGATGGCATAACCTATTTCCACAACGCGCTGATCTACGCCTATAACGAAGGCATGGTCCTTGTCGCTGCCACCGGCAACACCCCCGGAGCCGCGATCTTCCCGCCCGCAAAATGGCCCGAAACTATCGCCGTCGGCGCCACGGATAATCGCGATCAACTCGCCAGCTTCACCACCACCGGGCCCGAGATGTCCGTCTCCGCCCCTGGCGTCCAGATCTATTCATGCTGGGACGACTTCATTGCCCCCGACAGTTACGCCTTCCAGGACGGCACCTCCATGGCCTGCCCCCACGTTTCCGGCCTCGCACTCCTTGTCTGGTCCGCCAACCCCGACCTCACTAACGACGATGTTCGAGACATCATCGAGTCAACCGCCGATGACCTGGGCGCTGCCGGCTGGGATCAACAGTTCGGCCACGGCCGTATCAACGCACACGCCGCCGTACAACTCGCCATGGATTACGGCCAGATTCCCGGAGATATCAATGGCGACGGCGTGGTCGATGTGGTCGACCTGCTCGCCGTCCTCGCCGCCTGGGGACCTTGCCCCGATTGCCCCGAGGATCTGGATGGCAACGGTGTGGTTGATGTGCTGGACTTATTGATCCTGCTTGGGAACTGGACCTGAAATCATCCGTATAAGAACTCGACCCGAATACAGTGGGCGGAAAGCCCGCGGCATTGCGGAGCTAAGCGGTCCGAGACCTGCACGCAACATCCTGAGGGGAGTGCGTGCGCAGGGCCGTTCTAGCTCCGCCTTTTTTGTGACAAATGCGCCACGGACCGGCGATTGGCGAATCAGCATCCCTTCCCACGAGAAACGCACTCGCCGCGGCCGAGCGCGCGGCTTCGCTGCGATCCGGGCAATTGAGGAAGACTGAACAGATTGGGCAATTGGCGATGATTCGCGGTTCGCCATTCGCAATCGCCGCTGATCACAAAACGCCTCCGTTCGGGAAAACAACCGTTGCAACCACCCCAATCGGGCCTTAGAGTAGATTGGCGGCGTGTTTTTTGACCAACGACCCATTCTGAGCGTTGGCTCGTTGATTTTGTGGGACCAAGCTTTGCCTGCGTCGACGTGTACATTCGGCTTGCCGAGGGGAACGATTCGCAAGAATCGTTGGAGTGTCTGCCGCGCCTGCCATGGTTCTTGTGCGCACACCCGCGTCCATCCAAGCTTTGGAGTCGGCATCCGGTTGCCGGCGCCTGATCTCCGCTGACCCTGAGGAGCCGGTTTATGCTGAGAGTAACTCTGATCGCCGTCCTGGCCGCACTTGCAGGTCCCTTGGTGCATGTCGCCGACGCGGGGACCATCGATCCAAACCTGGAAGTACAACTTGACAAGGTTGGTGACCGTGAAACCGTCTCCGCCCTGGTCTATCTCTGGGATCAGGTGAATCTCAAATCCCTCTCGACGGATCTGGACCGCGCCGGGGCTGCCCTCCAATGGCGCCACGAGCTAGTGGTGCGCTCGCTCCAGGAACAGGCGACCGCGACGCAAACGCCAGTGTTGAATCAGATCGAAACCCTCGCCGCTGAAGGCGCTGTCCTCGGCTACCGAACCTACTGGATCACCAACTGCATCGCCATGGATGCCGATCGAAACGCCATCCAGGCGATCGCGGCTCACCGAGATGTACAGCACGTATTCCTCAACTACCCCATCGAACTGGTCGCTCCCGTCGCCGAAAGCCCTCCAGGGAAGCCGCGCGGCGGCCGCTCCGTCGAGATCGGCGTCGAGGCCGTACGCGCACCCGAAGCCTGGGCCCTCGGTTTCACAGGCGAAGGTGTGTTGGTCGCAACGCTTGATACCGGCGTCGATGGAGATCACCCCGCTCTCGCAAACCGATGGCGCGGCGTCGCCGATCCCCGATACGCAGACAACCCCGAATGGGCTTTCTTTGATCCCGTAACAAGCTGGACATTCCCCCAGGACTCGGGCTCCCACGGCACCCACACCATGGGCAGCGTATGTGGTGGTAATCCCGGCGATGAGGTCGGCGTAGCCCCCGGCGCGCAATGGATACACGCCGCCGTCATCGACCGCGTCGATATCCCCACCACGGTCGAGGATGCGATCGAGGCGTTCCAATGGCTCATCGATCCCGATGGCGATCCTTACACCAACTGGGATGTTCCCGCCGTGTGCTCCAACTCCTGGGGATTGACCACGGGCCACGGTTACCCCGATTGCGATACTACATTCTGGGAGTTCCTCGACGCCTGTGAGGCTGCCGGAACGGTCATACTCTTCTCCGCGGGTAACGAAGGTTCATCCGGCCTTCGCCGGCCGTCAGATCGGGCGACCGACGATTATCGAACTTGCGCCGTCGCCGCCGTCGATGCCGGCGATCCCCAGTGGGGAATTGCGGGCTTCTCTTCGCGCGGGCCGACCGATTGCACCGAAGATGGTTCCTTGGCCATCAAGCCTGACATCGCAGCACCGGGTGTCGATGTCCGATCCAGCATCCCCGGAGGCGGCTATGGCGAAAAAGACGGCACCTCAATGGCTTCGCCCCACGTCAACGGTGTCGTAGCCCTCATGCGCCAGGCCTGCCCAGACCTCACTGTCGAGCAAATCAAACAGATCATCTATGACACCGCCTATGACCTCGGCTCGCCCGGTGAAGACAACGATTATGGCTGGGGTATGATCGACGCCTATGAAGCGGTTCTCGCCGCCTCCGCGATGTGCGGCCCCAGCCCGCCCCGCGCAGAGGATGGCTTTTACCAAACCGCCGTCGATACCCAGGTGAGCATCGAGCTTGTCGCCAGCGACTACGATGGCGAACCCGATCCGCCCGGCTCCCTCATCTACAAAATCATCTCCCTGCCCGCGGAAGGGAACGGCCTCACCGATCCCGGCAACTCTCACGCCATCGCCGCCGGCGACCTGCCTTACGAACTCTACGATGGCGGTAACCAGGTCCAGTACACGCCCACCGGCGGCTACTACGGTACCGACAGCTTCCAGTTCGTCGCCGATGACGGAGGTGTGCCCCCCGATGGAGGCGATTCAGAGCCCGCAACCATCGAAATACTCGTAGCCTTCGCCCCCCCGGTGATCACCACCCTCACTCTACCCGATGGCTACCTCGGTATTCCCTACGGACCCGTAACGCTTGAAGCCGACCACGGTCAGCCCGATCTCGTCTGGGCAATCGCCAGTGAGGAGCTTTACGGCGAACAGGACCTCGGCGAGAGCCAGTTCGATGCCATCGGCGTTGCCCAGGGTTGGCAGGCAGATGAACAGACTTGGAACTACAACCTGCCCTTCACATTCCCCTTCTACAGCGAAAACCACCAGACGCTGCGCGTCTCAAGCAACGGATGGATCAACTTCGGCGATTGGACCGGCAGCCAGTATTCCAACTCCGAAGCACTGCTCATCGCCAACAAACGCATCTGCCCGTTCTGGGACGACATCGAAACCGTATACCCCGGCAACATATACATCGATGAGGCGATACCCGGACAGGTCACCGTTCGATGGGAAGGCATGACCTTCAGCGGCGACCATCCCGTGAGCTTCTCATGCACCCTCTATGACACCGGCAAGATCCGTTTCCACTACGGCCCGGGTAACAATCCCGTCTCCCCCACGATCGGCGTATCCGCAGGCGACGGCGTCAACTACCTCATCTCCGCCTACAGCGGGATGTCTTCCCTCGAAAACGCCGACTCCCTCGAGATCTATCCCCCCGCACCAATGCCCGATGGACTCGAACTGACCCCCGAAGGCGTTCTTCAGGGCGAAGCCTCAGCCGCCGGCGAGTTCGAACCCAGAATCAAGGTGACAGATTCGCTCGGCAGCAGCGATGAACGCGGCTACATCCTCATCATCCACGAACAAGGCGCGCCCGGAGATATCACCGGC
>PJEL010004524.1_pt1 | contig 11442 bp, 10 predicted proteins | sample 1853271 | NCBI WGS metagenome assembly PJEL01 (sample SAMN08108733, study PRJNA415343) | Invertebrate metagenome, whole genome shotgun sequencing project. | host: Globobulimina | place: Sweden: Gullmar Fjord | collected 2015-08 | reverse complement strand
GGGCCTGCCTATATTAAGGATGAGAAAGGTTTTAGAATCTTAGGCATCAGTTCTCGTCCAGAAGGAAAATTCACTCATATTGGGGAATATGGAATAACTGAGGTATATTCGCGAGTATCATTTTTTAAATATTGGATTCAGCAAATAATTAATGGCAACCAAGAACAACGTAGAGAAATATCCAACCAACAACTAGATAAACTCCCTGCTGGTTTAAGCGAAAGTATTTTGCCACTTGTTTGTAATGATATTGGCATTAAAGCTAGTAAAACTTAGCATTCAGAGAATGAACACCACCGTCTGCAATGAGCTTGCAGCAGTCATAGAGATTGTTCTCACTCTATAACTGTATTTTACTTTTTTGATCATGAAATTAGTCTCAAAATCTATTTTTGTAACGTCCGCTAAGCCAAGGGTTATTAAGTTAGCTGTTGAACTGCTTAAGTCAACTAACGGATGTACAGTCGACTTCGTCAAGCATAAACAATTTCAACATTTTTATTTCGCTGTGCCACTAATAAGTTAGGTTCCAACTTTATTTGGAATGTTTTTAATACTTTTTAATAAATGAAACTTACTGCCAAATTTGTTTCTATCTTTATTTACAAAAGCCCATTTATACTCAACGGCATAACTAGGCTTGCATGTTTTTTTTGTTTCGGTCTTTATTTAGTTTCTACACTTCTCAGAGATCCACAGCTTAATATGCCCTTTTACAACAACAATATCATTGTCATCATAAGCCGTTACTTCAACTAACAAATCTCCAGGAACCCACTGTTCTGGCAATACTTTGGCAACACAGCGAATATCAGAGCCAGCTTTGGCAGTATAATCTAACGACATACCTTTAGGGATCCACCTAAGATGCTTAGGAATAGAAGCTTCTGCCATTACCCCCATCGCCATTTCTAAGCCATTACAGATAGCGATTACATGTACGGTCTTTATATGATTATGCACCGCATTTCGTTTTTTAATGAGGCACTCACAATAATTGGCTTTGAGTGTGGTAATTAACGGTTTTATGGTGCCAAAGTATGGCGCCATACGAGATACTAGTACCGAGAATATTTTATTCCCAAATGGTAGACGTGTAACTCGGTTATATAACGACATTACTTTGGTTGGTTTTTCTTTAGTCATAAACTCGTGATCCTCATTCATTTATAATTCTTCTGGTCGGATGAGTCTAACACTAAATCTCGAAAATCTACAAATTCAAATAAAGCTAACTAATAGAGAGATGATTATTTGCTGATCTTTTGCGGCAAAATAATTGAGAAGGCAGCACCTCCTAGGCGACTTTCTATTACGTCAATAGAGCCTTGATGACGATTAACTATCGATGAGACAATGGCTAAACCAAGACCACAACCACCAGAGTCTCTCGAGCGACTAGGATCTAATCGGGTAAAGGGTTCAAATATTCTCTTGGCCTTACCTGGTGGAATGCCAACGCCGTCATCTTCTACAACAATTTTAATATGATCTGGGTAGCGTTCAATAACGATATGACACTCCTTAGATGCAAAACGTCCAGCATTTCGTAATAAATTAACTAACATACGAGTGGTTAAGTTTGCATCTAATGCCGCAAACATCTCTGTTGCTGATGCGAGTACTGATGCTGATGAGCTGTTAATCGTAAATTGAATATTGGGATAAAAATGTGCAACTTGCTCAATAGCCGACTGCACCAAAGGGATCAATTCAATGTCTTCAATTTTTAGAGACGATTCAATATCTTTGAGCTTGGCGTAATACAATAACTCTCTAACTAATTCGTCTAAATCACCAAGCGAACCATGCAGACTTTTCATCAGGTTTGCACGGTCATTTTCAGGAGATTCTTCTAGCATGTCTAAGGCAAATTGCATTCGAGCCATCGGGCTTCTAAATTCATGAGCTACGCCATGTAGAAGATCACGTTGCAGCAATAACCGCGCTTGGTTCTCAAACTGGCCTTTCTCAATCACCGCTTTTATCTGAGTCACCGCTTCTAAAACATTTTGCTCTGTCGTTACTGATTTCGGCGTTATTTGATTAATCTCAGCAATAAGCTTTTGCTGCTTTTTGTATTGATTATTGAGGTATAGCGCGGCAATTATCAGGTTAACAATAGTGACTGAAATCCAACTAAACCACTGCGCAATAAACATTAGCCAAGTATCAAAGTTTAAAGGGCCGAGCTCAGCAACATATTTTTCATCAAGTACGTAATAAATAATCCCTGAGGTTAAGTCGATATAACCTGATTTATACTGAGGTAGCGCGAATGCTTCAAAAGTTTCAGCACTAAAATTATCTAAGACACGCTCAGTGATCAGGCAATCACTATTAAATGTTTCACTGAGGCTAATAGCAAGTGTTTGCCATGATGACGCTTCACTATTTTCAAAGGTATCAACCAGAACATCTTTTGTTTCAAGCAGATAAATATTGTACTCGTCATAGAGGTAGGTATCTAATTCATCAAAAACTAATGAATTTAATATGCTCGCTATCAAAATATTAATGACCAGTAAACTAGCAAGTAATGTACTGGTTTTACTAAAGTTAATTGGCAAGTAAATACCCTTTATTTCTAATGGTTTTAATTATTGTTGGCTCTTTGGGATCATCACCCAGTTTTTTTCTTAATCGTGAAACTCTTAAATCAATTGAGCGATCATAACCATCAAATTCAAGTTTAAATATTTCTTGGTGCAGCCTATCTCTAGAAATAATCTCACCAGCATTAATTGCTAAAACCCAAAGTAAATCAAACTCGGCACTGGTTAAAGCAACGTCATTATCATCAATACGAACCACTCGTTTTCGTGTATCTATTAACAAAGTGCCCGAGCATACCGATTTTAATTCCGGTGTTTGAAGGTTAGTCAGTAAAGACTGGCGTCTAAATTGGGCTCTAATATGGGCAAGTAAAACTCTAGGTTTAATTGGTTTACACAGGTAGTCATCAGCGCCAACTTCTAAACCGGTGACTTCGTCAATATCATCCACTAATGCCGTTAGCATGATAATGGGGCCGATAAAATCGCCTCTTATGTCTCGGCAAATAGACAGTCCATCTACGCCGGGCAACATAAGGTCTAAAACAATTAAGTCGGGCTGTTCCGCATTAATGCTTTTAACCGCATTAGCACCATCGTGCTCAATGGCTACTTGGTAACCGTTCATCGTTAAAAACTGGCTAATAAGCGCAGTAAGCTCAATGTCATCATCAATCAACAAAATTTTTTCGTTTGCTGCCATTTCGTCATTGTGTTCTTGGTCTGCTAATAACATCAAGTTTACCACCCTTTAGTCTCATTGCGAGCGCTTGAACTTCATTTTTAATCAACACGTTGCGATTTGGTTTTCAATTGCTGACAATGTTCAAACATCACAAGATTGAATTGTTTAGCAAACTGATACCTCATACGCTGAGCTTTCTTGTCCTGAGCGCTTTTTAAAACATCAGAGCTACCGGGAATAACTTTTAAGCCACAGATGAGCTTTATCGGCTTAATATTCTCCTTTTCAAAGCCGGGTACAACCACTCGCCTGCCTGCGCTCTGATACAGCCTAAAATCTTGTTGGCTTAATGCCGCTGCTATTTTTTGTTCAACAATAGTGCTTGTAGCAGCATTTTTATTGGCCGAATGTTCATTGGCAGAATGATGTTGGGCAATTTGCTCTTGCCCAACATTACATCCGCTAATCGCCAACATACACAATATGACCTTAAATGATGTATGCCAAATTTTCATATTAGCGCTGCTTCTTTACTGATTTTCTATATGAAGCAAAAGTTAATAGCATCATTAAATAACCTAAAGATGAACTACCGCCGCTTGAAGATTTACTTGGTGGCGTTACAACCGGCGGTGCTGGCGTAGGAGTCGGTGTTGGCGTAGGGCTACTAGCTTTTACCTCTATATTTACTGTCGCCGTTGCACTAGCGCCAGCATTGTCTTGAGCAATATAACTAATGGTTTCATTACCACTATAACCACTTGCCGGCGTATAACTTAATTGATTATTAACTATTTCAACATTAGCAGTACCTTGATAGTTAAATGACTTAATTGTTAAGGACTCATTATCAATATCAGTATCATTAACCAAAACATTGATTAAATTTTTACTGGAGTCTTGTATTACTGACATTGAGTCATTACTCGCTATAGGAGCATCATTAACCGCCGTTACCGTAATTTTTGCAACAAAGCTTTCTGTTGTTTGCTGCCCTTTTGTTGCTGTTAATTTAACGGATAACTCACCATTAAAGTTTTCTTTTGGGGTAATACTTGTGCCTGAGAAACTATAGTTTTCACCAGATAAAATAGTTAAGCTATCAGCCAGGGTACTGTTCTCGAAACTAAAGTCATTAGTATGTAATACCAACACTTCATCTTCATTAACCTGCAACTCTTTTTGACTCATGTATTTAAAAGGAGCAGGTGCACTGCCATCAACATTAATTTGAAAATCAACCTTCGTAACATCAAAAAAGATATTGCCATTACATGCTATTTTCACACGTGCGGCTGACGTATTTAACGAAGGCACAGTAACTTCTTCACTGCCATCATTTGGCGTATCAGCAACTAAAACATGATCAAAACTCACACCTGAATTAGTTGAAAGTGAGACATTAACTGAAGCGCAAGAAACTGGAGCATTCTCTGTACCTGCACTATTCCACGAAACTAATTGCTTTGCACTATTCCATGCGGCCTGCTCTTTTAAAGCAAAACCATTTTCATTGGCTATTACTTCAATTTTAGTCGCTGCATCAACTAAGTTTCCTTGGTTATCTCTTACCACCAAACGAAAGTTTAAATCACGATTAGTTGTTGGCAGCGTTTCACCATAAGCCGTTTTATTTGCCAATAAATTATCTAAGCGTGGAAAATGCCTAATAGGTATCGTTTTTGGTGCAAACGTTCGAAACAGCGGTCGTTTACCGTCATCTGTTTTATCGTCAGCTTGAGATGTACTTTCTGCACCTAAATCAAATTGTTCCCAGCTATAGCTCAAACTGTCACTTTCTGGATCGGTAGCACTACCCGTTAATACAAAAGGTGTTCTTGCTGGAATAATATAGTTTTTACCTGCATCAACCGTAGGTGCTTTATTGCTAGGTTCTGATGTTACACCACAAGAAGAAGACTGCTTTGCAAAAGTAGATATTTGATCAACAGAGCGGATATGAAAATAGGGATCTGAGTTATTTTGTAGGTTTTGCTGCTCACAAATTCCAGCATAACCCATAATCGTTGAAGCACTGCCCGGCTCATACGCACTGCTGGTTTCTCTATTGCCTTGACACGCACCTTGTAAACCATTAAAAGTATGATCCGCACCAAACTGATGGCCAATTTCATGGGCAACATAGTCAATATGAAAAGCATCTGCCGTTGGGCTTTCACTACCGGTAACACCTTCTGCTTTTGCTGAAGAACATACCACGGCAAATCCAGCTAAACCGCCGCCACCGGTGCCAACAACATGACCAATGTCATAATTATTTTCACCGATAGCTTTGTTTATAATGCTTGAGACTAAATCAATATCTTCATCGGTATTTTTAAAGGGATCTGAACTGGCATCGGTAAAAATAATGCTGTCATTCGCGCCAACTAATTCTAACTTAATAGACAAGTCACGTTGGTATACTTCATTTACACGGTTCAACAATGTCACTAATGCCGCAAGCGTTTTTTCTTTGGTGCCGCCATGAAAAGCGCCGTACTCTCCTGTTGTTGCAATCGCTATTCGATAAGTTCTTATTTTATCGGTGGCATTTTGTTGCAACTGAGTTGATGAATTCTTTGCTAAAAGCCCTTGCTTGGCCAGCCGAGATAAATCTTTTCTCGGCTCTAAGCGCTTGCCTAAAGCTTCCATGGAAATAGGCAGCGCATCTTTTCGGTAGTAACTCTGGTAGTTACGCTTGCTTTCTCTACTTATAGGGTCAATAAACACTTTATCTTGGTTATAAGTAAAAACACCGTGAAAGCCTTGAGGGCTTATATCAAAAACACCGGTGTGGTTTTCATTATCAATTTGATAACCGGTAAAGGTTCTAATTGTTGGATATTTTTGTGCAAGTTCTTCACTCATCACCTTTGATGTCGCTAATCTAAACTTTGCAAAACTACCATCTGGTATTGGCAACTCCACATCAACCGACTGATTATTTTGTAGTAATTGAGTTAATGCCTCAATGTCTAAGGTAAATGCTTTTTGCTTTGTTGCTTTACTATTGACTGCTGTGATTTGGTCAATATTAAAGGATTCTTTTTTTTGCCACTGCTCAGTAGAAAATTCTATTGTTGGTTGTGCATGTACTGCAAACACGCCAATTGCGCTAACCATACTAACTATTGAAATTATTTTATTCATAACGTCTCCCAACCTTTTTATTTTGTCTGGTTCAATGTACAAAAATCGCACACGTTTTGGGGTATCCGTTTGTTGAATGTTTGTATCAGCAAAGATACATTTCATTTAAATGAGCAGATAACATCAAGCCACGTTATAATGCTTTGGCTTTTTAAAACTAATTTATTGGTATATCGAAAAATGAGTGAATACACGACGGTAGAAGTAAACCAACAACCCATTGAGCTATGCAAATTACTAAAAATAGCCAACATGGTTGGCGGTGGTGGTGAAGCTAAAATAGTGATCAGTGAAGGTTATGTCTTACTTAACGGCGAAGTTGAGTTTCAAAAGCGCAAAAAAATAGTTGCCAACGATATTATTGAATTCAATGGTGAAGTTATTCAGGTAGTTTATACCCCACCAACAGAAAATGATTTTACGCTAGCAGAAAACTCATCGACAAAAGCAGTAAAAAAGCCAATTAAAAAAGCAACGAAGAGCAAAGCTAAAAATTCCCCCCCGAATACCCCCAAGAATAAGAATAAAACTCGTATTGAAGAACAAATAGAAACCATATCAAAAGCGCCAAAAAGACGCCCTATTTCGTTCTAATTTATATTCGACCTCTTATAACCTTTCAGTACGTAAGCGGTTGAAATAACAATCGCTTGGAGCATTAATGAAAATAGAAGTTATTGATAATCCAGAGCAATCGCTCATCAATTTTTTAGACCAACAAATTGCTGATTTTAACTGGGCACATTGGGAAGTAAGCGAACGATTACCGCTTGCCGTACAAATAACAAATGACAATAACGAAGTTATTGCCGGCGCATCAGCACGAACTTTTGGCAATTGGCTACTTATCAATACCTTATGGGTATCAGAAGCGTTACGCGGCCAAAATATTGGTCAACAAATATTACAAACGTTAGAAGACAAAGCAAAAGAGCGAGGTTGTAAAAAAAGTCTGTTAGATACACTGAATTTTCAAGCGATGCCGTTTTACAAAAAATATGGCTACCAAACGCAATGGGTGCAAAAGAACTACCCTGAAACGGGCTGCAAATACTTTATGGTAAAAGAGCTTTAAGAAAAGTACTAGAGACTAGTAACTCGCCTGGTTAGACGAGAATAATTATATTTTGATAAAACTTATCTTTATGAAGTGACCATAAAATATATCGCAGAGGTAATTAAATACAGCGATTACCTCTGCTATTTTAAGCTGGCTACAGATCAATTTAGAAAGAATGAACAACCTTCACCGCATCGCCACCAGAACCTTGGCTGACTAAACCTATCATGCTTGGGTTTTTAGCAATTAAATCAATAACCTCTTGGTCATTACCTACAGACTTGGGCGGCGTACCTTTGCCAGTAAATATGAGCTTTGACCAATAAGCCTTCAACTGACTAGAAGATTTTTTAACCACTTTCGAATTGAACTCTTTGGTTACGTCACTTCCATCTTCTTGTATTATCGGTATCGCTCTTTCACCATCGGAGAACGACTTGGCTTTACCTGTAAATAGTTTTTTAATCATGTTCTTATCAAAACCACTCGCATTTGACGGATGAACAATTACGTCAACCCCAGCAATACAAGAAGCGGACATAAACAGAAAGACTGTACCTAATAATAAAAATTTCATTTCATATCCTCTTATTCTAAAAAACAGTGTCAATGCCAAATGTTAGCGCTTTACTATCTCCAGCAACCGCTAGGTCAAACGAATTGTCTCTCACGCGGTCATACTGAATTTTAAATGCTGCTGAAGGATGGAAGTCCCATCGCAAACCTACAGAAGTAGTATCGTGATCTTCACCATCATCAGCATCCTCTTTAAAAGCCGAATAAGAAACAAATGGAGTAAACTCGTTGTATCTATAGCCGACAGTGACCATCTGAGTATCGAGATTGCCGCCTAAATCTAAACGGTTCAATTCAGTTAATACGAAAACATCTCCCCAGTCAGCGTTTAAAGACAATCCATAGAATTTACCTTCCCGTTCATCTTTACCGTCCCATAATACAGGCTCACCGCCACGAAAACGTTGATTGGTGTAAGTCATATAAGTACCTCTTACTTCAAACCAATCGTAGCTTGCTTGAAAAACACCACCAACAATATCTTTCCATATCTCTCGGGTAGTTTCACCGAAGAAAAACTCTGTTAGCAGTTTATTCTCCTTATCATCTTCACGGCCAGCATAAATGTTTCCTGAGATTGACCAATCGCCTATCTCTCCTGTATACAAGGCGTTGATACCGCTGTAGTTAAAAATTTGCCAAGTATAGTTATCTGCTGGCGCTCTCATCCAAACATATGCATAGCCAACGTCATAAAAGTCTGAATAGTAAAACAGAGGTAAACGCTTTTTACCCACTTGAACAGTCCAACTATCATTTATAACATATGATAAATATGCCCATTCAAATTCAGCATTAAATTCATTTGCCCCCCGACCAACAATTTGTGCTGTAGCACTTAAGCCATCGCCAATATCTGCCGATACTTGCAAACCAAATAACGACTCTGGCTCAAAAGAAATCTCTTCCGTATATACACTTACAAGAGGGTAGTCTGCGAGAAATTGTGGTTCAAGTCCATATTGTGGGACACCACTACCGCTCAATACTTTACCCGCATTAATACTCGCAAAGCCTGATACGTTAACTTCGGCTAAACATGGGACTGCTACAAAAGTTAATGTCATTAACAACATCTGTTTTTTATTCATATTGTTATACCTTTTAAAGTTTACATTACCAAAATCTGAGGCCATACCATCACCCTAACAGCCTCATAAAACAGTGAAAAATCTAACGAAATTCGCGTTAAGTATAGTTAATATGAGAAAAAAGCTAGTTATAAGGCCAATATATATAAGGTATTAGGTGAATAATTAGTCAATTTTGGATATTACTTTAGCCTTGCTGTCTTTGATCTTATTACCAATAGCTAGCTGTTGGATACAAAATCTACCTTGATAGCCAAGAATCTAGCAATGCTGAGTAGTAAACGAACGCCTTTATTTATCTAAAATAATTAGCTTTTAAAAGAGACTAAAATTAAAGTTCAACAGCCTCTAGTATTAAATAACTTTTCTTAGTCAATCCTATTTGACAGATTTGAAAAATTTCAAGGAGAAATAAGCTGCTAACCTTTCAATTGAAGAGATTTAGCATATTACGGTGAGATAGTGGTTTCTCTGCTAGGGAGTAGGTATATCGCTATAAATCATTTTACAAATATCACAAAGCAAAAAGCCCGTCACTTTCGTAACGGGCTTCTCTTAAGATGGCGGTGAGGGAGGGATTCGAACCCTCGAAGGCTTGCGCCTTACACACTTTCCAGGCGTGCTCCTTCGGCCACTCGGACACCTCACCTTATTTATTGCTCAGCCTTGATAGCCAAAGCAGCGCTATGTTAGGTAAAAATTACTTACGCTGCAAGGCAATTTTGGCTAATTCTTTAAATATGACAATCGATTGTAGATAATTCAAACAAATTGAATTTATTAAGCTATTTTAACAACTCCGGTGATGCTTTCTTCTACTAAATTTTAAAATTCAACATTCTATTTAGCGATTTAAGTGCGCCTTTTCTTAAAGATGCATCAACAAACACTTCTTTACCGCTAGGGTCTAATAAAGCTTCTTCTATCGCTTTAAGGCCATTCATTGCCATCCACGGACAATGTGCACAACTTCGACAAGTTGCGCCTTCACCAGCGGTTGGAGCTTCAAAAAATTCTTTCTCTGGGCATAGTTGCTGCATTTTGTAAAAAATACCACGATCTGTTGCTACAATGAATTTTTTATTCGGCATGCTTTGAGCCGCTTTAATCAATTGGCTGGTTGAGCCAACCGCATCGGCTAAATCGACAACTTCAATAGGGGATTCTGGATGAACGAGAACAGCAGCATCAGGGTTCATTGCTTTCATGTCTTTTAGTGCTTTGGTTTTAAACTCATCATGAACAATACAAGCGCCCTGCCACATCAACATGTCGGCACCGGTTTGTTTTTCGATGTAATTACCTAAGTGGCGATCAGGTCCCCAAAGAATTTTTTCACCTTGGCTGTCTAGGTGTTCTATTATTTCTAAAGCACAAGAAGATGTAACAATCCAATCAGCACGCGCTTTAACTGCTGTTGATGTATTGGCATAAACAACAACGGTACGTTCTGGGTGTTGATCACAAAAAGCGTTAAACTCTTCAATAGGGCAACCTAAGTCTAACGAACAGGTTGCTTCAAGCGTAGGCATAACCACTGTTTTTTCTGGCGTAAGTACTTTAGCAGTTTCCCCCATAAAGCGTACACCAGCAACAATGAGTGTTTCTGCAGGGTGTTGATTACCAAAGCGCGCCATTTCTAACGAGTCGGCTACACAACCACCTGTTTCTTCTGCTAAGGCTTGTATTTCAGGGTCTGTATAGTAATGCGCTACTAAAGTGGCATTCTTGGCTTTAAGTAAACGTTTGATGTTTTCTTTGTGTTGCGTTTTTTCATCTAAAGATAATACTTTAGGTTTCGCAGGAAACTGAAAATCAAATTCTACCGCTAAGTTTGCTTGTGACATTACACATCTCTATTTGAACTAAAAACCGAAGAATTATAAGGCATAGCCGTAGGAATGTGTACTATTGAATAACGAAGATTCAAACTAAAAATTATAGGGTATTTAATGTGCGCCAGGATTTGCATGAAGGTAGAGAATAGTTTGAAGGGAGCGTGGTAATGAGAAGGAAAAGAATTCTTGTTGTTGAGGATGAGACTATTATAGCCCAGGACATAAGAAACAGCCTTATTAGTTTGGAATATGAAGTTTCTGCCATTGTATCTTCAGGAGAAAAGGCAATTGAAACAGCAGAAGAGATCAGGCCTGATCTTGTCCTGATGGACATTGTACTGAACGGAAAAATGAACGGGATTGATGCAGCAGATCATATACGTTCAAAGCTGGGACTGCCTGTAATATATCTAACGGCTTATGCCGACGATGTAATTATTGAAAAAGCAAAGATTACCGAGCCTTTCGGATATATATTAAAGCC
>PJEL010004523.1_pt1 | contig 11443 bp, 9 predicted proteins | sample 1853271 | NCBI WGS metagenome assembly PJEL01 (sample SAMN08108733, study PRJNA415343) | Invertebrate metagenome, whole genome shotgun sequencing project. | host: Globobulimina | place: Sweden: Gullmar Fjord | collected 2015-08 | reverse complement strand
GATTGCTGAATTCCTAGGGAATTGAATGGAGGACCTATTCTTGTCACTCAAATTGGGTGGTTTAGCGACCCGCCAAACCCTCTTTGCGGATAGTAAACGTGTCACGCACCTCGCCAAGATCCGTTAGGAAAATGCCTTGCAGTTCATCGCCATCAATCTCTAATATGACAGAGCCTAATTCGTTCAGCCCGATGAATATCGCTCTGTGGTTCAATGGGCCGCCGCCAATTTTGCCCGATGACCCTGCAACTGCGTAGATTGTGCCTTCACCTGTGCCACTCATGGTTTTTTCGTACGCACCATCACCAACGACTCGACCATCTCCACTGTCAAGGATCATGTCGTCCGTTAAAGTGTCAGAGGGGCAGTAATGACCCGTCAGCAAATACGATCGCTCGTAAGAATGACTATGCCCACACAGCACTACATCCACTCGGAATTCATCAAGAATTGGAACAATGAACTCTCGCATTTCCGCAAGTCTCCCCGCGCTATCCCGAGGATTGTCAGAGTCATGTGATCCCTTGGTATATGGCGGATGATGCCAATATGCGATCACCCAATCGGCCAATGTGTCTTCCAAATCTGCTCGGAGCCATCGGGCCATGGCACCATTTGGGCCACGCCCCGAATCTTGGGAATCCAAACACACGAAATGCACCGGGCCATAGTCAAACGCGTAATACGCTTCTGTCCCGCTTGGAAGTCCACCTGACTCGCCTTGGCTAGGCAACGTAAAATTATCGTAGTACGGCCCCGTCAAAGTTTGTGAATCTGCATTCATTCCATCGTGGTTACCCAAGGTTGGCCAAAGCACGGTGTTCGCCAGAATGGTGGGGTAGGTATCGAACACTGCTCGTTGATAGTCTGTTGCAGAACCAACTGAGTATGCATTGTCACCCAGCATCAGCCAAACGTCGGGAGGAACATCTTGGTTATAGTTGAGAAACGCATCACGAACTCGACGCGCATTTGCATCTGCGGTGCCGGAATCTCCCAACGCCCAAACTTGTACGGGCATTTTGCTACCTGGTGTGGGCAATTCTTTGAAATAGTGTTCGGGGTCACCACCAACGGTAAACGAAGGATGACCTCCTTCAGGGCCAATTTGATAGTAGTGTCTTTCATCATCAGTCAGCCCACCGATGGAAACAACGTGATCTGTGGTAGGGGCTGGGACGGTAACAGTCGTCGTCAGATTGTCTGGCGATTTGCCATGCCTGACGACGCTCTCACAAGGAATGCGTGTCTTCCAACGAAGGGTAATTCCCGATGGTGTCGCTTGCTGCAAATAGGGTTGGCGAGTGATGGCTGGCCCACCTAGCCATTGCACGAGTTGTAAATCAAAGCTCATATCACTGGTAGCACGATGGGATTGATGGATCTCCACTGCAAGGATGTTCTTGCCCTTGATGAAGGGGGGAGATTCGACGTACGCTTCTTCGAACTGGCTTTCATCAATGCCCGCGGATGCATATGTTGCTAAAGTTGACGACTGAATCACGGCTGGTGCTGCAGGCATTTGTGTTCGATGGATCTCTTGGCCGTTCAAATAGACAACAGCGCCGTCATCTCGCAAGACCCGAAGCAATGTGTGTTCCAAAACGGTTGGATCTGCAATCGAGAATTCTTTTCTGAAATACGTCGTGATGAATTTGGATTGTGCGTTTTCTCCAAAGTCAATGACAGTGGTTTCATTGCCGTCGCCGTACCCGAACTCTGCTTTGCCGCGTTTCCATTTGGAATCATCAAAAGTGCCTTCTCGCCATGCAGTCCCAATCATCTCACGAGTTTCAAAATACGCCCATTCCTCACCTTGGGTGATGATGAGGCGTTCGTCGGTATTGCTCTGGCCTGCTGCTGCCATAGACGTAGCGATACACAATACACTTAGGCCAAACCAGAACTGATTTCTTTGAACCAATGACTTCATAACGACACTCAAGCCTCTCTCAGATGAATAGAACGAACAGGCGAATTCGGCAATACGAATATCTTGAGCAACAATCGGTTGATCGACGCAAGCATCGATTCGAACACGGCAGGTTGTTGGTGCCGGCGCGGGAGTTGGTCCACCGCATGAATAGCCGCGGTGCAGAGTTTCATCGCTTCAGGCATCCGGTTTGCTTCCAAAAGGATTTCCGCCTTGCGAATGAGCAATGCCGCTGGGCGTTGTCGAGTCTCAATAATTGTGTCAATTCGATAAAGGGCAGCATCAATCTGGTGTGACTGCAATTCGTATGTGAGCGCTTGCTGTTGCAGTGATTCAATTGGGCCGATACGCTCCATCGCTTGATCAAGAGAGTCGATTGCGAGATCCAAAGATGAACCTGAATGAGTGGCCAACGCAACATGCCAAGTTGCTCGTTCGAGGAATAGCGCAGGGCTGGGTGTAGCCATTCGTCCCAGAGCAATGTTCATTAACTGTATTGCTTCTGCACAGTCATTCATCGATGCGGTAAGCCTGGCTTCAGCCAACCCGACATGAATATTGCTCGGATTCGATCTCCGCAGTATTTGTGCATCTTCCAATGCTTCAATCGTCTTCCCTTGCAATTGCAAACATTTGATGCTCAGCAGAGATGCATTCACCATGCCAGGCTCATACGACAAGGCTTGCATGCAATCCGCATGTGCTTCATCAATATGTTGCAACTCGATCCAAAGTGCTGCCCGCTGTAGGAGAGCTTTGGTGTTTGAGGGTTGTTGATCTAAGGTGCGGTTGATCGCAATCATTCGATCATTTGCGATGGGATGAGCAATAACCACGATCGCAGGCAGAATGATTGCAATGAGTAGTGCGATAAACTGGCTCCCGTGGTGTACGTTTATGACACACGAACGGAGGCTAGGGGTAGTCGAGCGGCGCAGCAAGATTGGTTTATCCTTGTTCATGGCAAGTCCAAAAATTCCTGGAGAATGACGGTTGCAGCAATAGCGTCTCGTCTTGCCTTTTTTTGCGCATGAGTTAGCCCGCTTTGAGCCATTTTCTTATTAGCCGCCTGGGTGGACTGTCTCTCATCGTGAAAATGAATGGTGCAATCGACCCTCTGCACGACATCATCCGTTATGCCACGCACGATTTTTGCGCGCGGGCCTTCTGTCCCATCCATATTGAGAGGCAGCCCAATGACGATTTGTCGAATGTTCTCGGATTCAATGAACGCAGCAATTTTCACCGCCAAGTCTTCACGAGAATGGGAGTGAATGACATCCAATGGGCCTGCAATGCCCAAGTCATCGTCTCCGGATGCAACCCCGGTACGTTTGTCTCCGATATCAAAACAAAGGAATCGCATGAAGGTTAGACGACTCCTTTCGCTTGATGAGATGCAAGATGAATGCACTGCTCAATACACAGTTGAATACCATTGGTCATCATTGACAGTTCCATGGACTGAATTGTATCGTGTTGATCGGCAGAGTCGGGGCGATACCGCGATACTTGTTCGGGGAGCCAAGGGAGATGGATAAACCCCGCTTGAGGGATAGGAGCGATGCCCCGTTGTGACTGAAAGTAATCCAAGGTCAAGTACATGATTTCATTGCACAAATACGTTCCTGCATCTGAGGAACATTCAGCTGGAATATTTGCCTGATGTAGTGCGCGTACCAGTTGATCAATCGGCAGCGTCGATGGATGACTTTCTGATCCGTGGGGAAGCAGGGCGGCGCCAGCATTCTCGGCGGCCAGTACATCGTTGTACCAATTGGTGGCACGACCTTCAATCGAAAGAGCATCCCGGTTTTTTGCTTCACCTAGCAGAATAACGACATCCGGGCGCAGTGAAACGTACTGCGATCGCAAAATCTCCCAAGCTCGACTGTGGGCAACAGGCAAAATCGTGGTTCTGATTTCCACATCCGAATGTGCCAACGAATGGTCATCAATCCTTGACTGCAATCGTTTGACCACTTCACCCGACGGGTTGATCGAAGATGGGCCAAAGGGTTCAAATCCTGTTACAAGTAAGCGCATTCGTGCATCCGGGAGGGTTTTATTACAAACGAGCTATTTCTGCATTGACTCGGTGGGCAAAAATCTTGGCTTCTCGTTTGGGAAGGCCGCGTATCTGCATTGGCTCATTCGCATCATCATCTTTTAACTGTATTTCGATCATACTCCAGAACCAGCCGGTCTTACGTTCGATCCGAGCTACGGTCGAGAGGTCAACGCTTTCATCTTGGCGGTCAATACCTGCAGCAGCCCAACGAGAGATTGCAATGCGATCGCGGTTGGCGTGAATACAAAGCGGGCGAATGAGTGCAGTAGGCGAATAGTGCCGAACACACTGTCCCCATCTGGCAGCGCGAATCGCAATATCCAATGGCGGTAACTCCGCTTTTGTTCCGGTTACATATTTGCGAATACGTTGTGTACACCACGGACAATACTTGGCATCCTTGGCGATGATCTCTTTGCATTCCGGGCACTCAGTATGATTAATCACTCGCCGAGTACAATAGGGACAGATGGTTGCTCCTATGGGAATAGAAGAACCGCAATGCGGGCAAAGTCGTTCTTGGATGGCGGATTCACTCATGGCAGGTGTTCACATCATATGCCAAACAAAAGACGCTGGCTGTCTCGCAGCCAGCGTCTGAAATGATATCAAAGAAGGGATGTCTTATACTTCATCCGAATTAGTCGATCAGGATCGCCCGAGGTGACATCAAGATAACGGGCTCATTTTGCAATTGCATCATGCCGTTCAACGCATCCCGCAATTGAGGCCAACGTTTGGTGCCGACGAGTTGCTTCAAGACGGATGCACCTGCTTCCTGTACCAGATGATCCATCACAGGGTTGGTCGTATTGCCAGATCGCCATTCTGGGGCAATGATGGAAGCAAACGGGATCATGGACTGCATTGCATCTTCAAAGCTCATTGGGCCGGGGTAGGTCATGACATCATATTCGTTGCCCGTAATTCCCGAATCGGTCGCGAGTTGCGCAATGACTTCGTCAAATTCCAGAAGCCCATCTGCCATACCGTTGTCCAGCGCTTGCCTTCCGGTAAAGAGTCGGCCGGCCGCGATTTTGGTGATGTTCACCTTGCGCCCACGACCTTTTTTGACGCGGTCGACAAACAAGTCATAGGTGTCTGACATCATAGTGCGAATGAGTTCTCGATCTTTTGAAGACCAATTCTTCAATGAACCAAACATGCTCGCGTGGGGTCCGCGTGATCGAGTGTGAATACCGACTTCGAACTTGTCGTATAATCCACCCCAGACAATTTTGCCGCCCACTACACCAATAGACCCCACAATCGACATGGGATCAACGTAAATCTTGTCGCCGCTGACGGCGATGTAGTAGCCGCCGGAGGCAGCCATTGATCCAACGCTGATGTAGACAGGTTTCTTTTCCGCAACTCGCCGTACGCCTTGCCAAATCATTTCCGAAGCGATGGCAGATCCACCGGGCGAATTGATGCGGATGACCAAACCACGAATGAGGTCTTCGTCTTCAATCGTGCTCAGCGCTTTACGAATGGTGCGGCTACCGACTGTTTCACCACCCATGAGTCCGCCCGCAGAACTCTCACCATCCACAATCGGACCATCGATATGAACGATGGCAATCGTCTCTCGGGTGGGAGTGTGATCTGGCTCTGCGGTGAGCAAGGACAGCATCGCAAACGGATTGTTCATGTCGATCGCAGACTCACTGCCGCTATCTCCAAGCGAAGTCGTAAGCGAGGCTCCATCAAATGCATTTGTCACATAGGTTTTGAGATCGAGGAGGTCGATTTCTGCATCAATCAATCCGAGTTCGACCGCAACTTCAGCATCGGCTGCCCAAGCTTGGTCGAGGGCGCGGCGCATTTGGCTACGTGAGAAGTTTCGACCATCTTGAATCGTATCGTGCATCTGCTCCCACATGTCATCAAGTAATGCATCAATATTCTGTGACCATTCTTTACTGGGACCATTGCGCGACATCTGTTCAGATGCGCCCTTGTAATCACCAACCTGAACATAGTCTGCTTGCAGGCCTAACAGTTTGAGCGTATCCGCTAGATACATTTCCTCGGAGTACAACCCGGGGAAACTCACGAATCCGCCTTCTTGAATGAGAGCCGTGTCCGCGGCAGACGCGACGAGCAACTCAGCCGGCCCGTACAATTCTGAATACACGATGACCTTTTTATTCGCAGCTCTTACTTTGCGAATAGCATTGCAAATGGCGAAAGTCTGCGCAGTGTTGGCTTGCAGGTCTTTGATATGAATCGCCAAGCCGGTGATGTCATCACGGGTTGCAGCGTCATCAAACATGGACATAAGTCCGAGCACGGTTGCATCACTACTTTCACCGACAAGCCAACCGAATGGATTTGGCTTTTCCATGATCGGGCCATCGAGGGTGATCCAGCCGACTTGATCGGCAGCAGAGGCACGCGTGCTAAATCCACAGATGCTGATAACTCCGAGGATCAGAATCACAAGTAAGAGCCGACCCTCTCGACTCGTCCGGTAGGGTGTTTCCGTGACGTGCTCCATCATTTGCTGTTTCCTTATCTTTCATCTCTCGGTCCGGGTGGTGACATTTGCTGGTCGTCATTCTCATCGACCATTGAACCAATCTACAGGTAAAAAAAACTCCTGATACCATGGATTCACGGTATCAGGAGATTGTAGGGGGCAGTCGGGGTGAGGTTTCGCTGAATGGAGGAGTTGTCCCTTTCCCAGCAGGAACGGACATCCGGCGGTCAATATGATTTGGCGAATATTGCTCGCTGGGTGGCGGGTTTGCCAGATAGAACGCACGTGCTTGAAATCGCGTCTTGCCCAAGGGGTATGCATCGAACAGTCACGCCGGTCTCTTTTTGCAAGCGCTTTTCATCATCCGGCGAGCCGTTGTACGGTGCCCACGCAAATCCATCCGCATCACCTTGAACGAATGTTGTGAATTCATCTGTGGTATCGATGGTGATGGTATTCGCTTCTCGAAAGGCACGGGCTCTCTCGAGCAGACCTTGCTGCATCTCTTCCAAAACATCGGCAACTGATTCGATAAAGTCGGCTTGCTTTTGGCCGTATTTTTCGCGAGGCCCTTTGTCTCGTCGTCCAACAAAGACGCTGTCATCAGCCATATCACGGGGCCCGATTTCAAGGCGGATCGGCACACCCTTCTTGATCCATGACCAAGTCTTCTCTCCGCCGCGCATATCTCGTCGATCAATTTCCACTTCAACGGGTCGGCCGTTGTATTGCACTTGACGTAACGCTGTTGCGATCTTCTCGCAAAAGACGTCAATCTCATCGGGGTTGTCAGCGTTATGGGTAACGGGCAGAATCACAACATGTGTCGGAGCCAGACGGGGGGGAAGAACAAGGCCATCATCGTCCGCATGGGTCATGATGAGACCACCAATGAGTCGAGTGGATACGCCCCATGAAGTTGTCCATGCGTGAACGCGCTCCCCATTTTCGTCAAGGAATTGGATATCAGATGCTTTGGCAAAATTCTGGCCAAGGAAGTGTGATGTTCCTGATTGCAAGGCCTTCTTGTCCTGCATCATCGCTTCGATAGAGAACGTTTGGGCTGCACCTGGGAATCGTTCTGCTTCAGTTTTTTCGCCCTTGATGACGGGCATGGCCATGTAATTTTCCGCAAAGTCTGCATAGACATCGAGCATGCGCATCGTTTCATCGACGGCGCATTCTTGGGTGGCATGAACTGTATGCCCTTCTTGCCACAGGAATTCCGCGGTGCGCAAGAACAGCCTCGTTCGCATTTCCCAGCGGACAACATTGGCCCATTGATTAATCAATAGCGGAAGATCGCGGTAAGACTGCACCCACTTGGAAAACATTTCGCCGATGATCGTTTCTGAAGTGGGGCGGACGACCAGTGGTTCCTCAAGCTCCCCTTCGGGAACCAATTGCCCATCCTCATTTTTTTTCAAACGATGATGGGTTACAACTGCACATTCAGTCGCAAACCCTTCAACGTGATCTGCTTCTTTTTGCAGATAACTCAATGGGATAAACAAGGGGAAATACGCATTGCGATGCCCGGTCGCTTTGAACATGGCATCTAATTCGCGCTGAATATTCTCCCACAATCCATAGCCCCATGGCTTGATCACCATGCAACCGCGAACCGGCGACGTTTCCGCCATGTCTGCCGCTTTGATGACTTGCTGATACCACTCGGGATAATTTTCCTCTCGAGTGGGAGTGATGGCTGTCTTGGCTTTCTTGCCCATAATCAATTCTTCTTTCAGTCAGTTGCACGCCCACCATCAGAGTGAGCATCTGCAATCAATGTCGGTAGGAGGGCGGCTTGTTCCGTAGATTGTTCACGGATGGTATGAGACAGGCTTGCCAAGCGACACCCGGTGGATCAGATCAGCGATTGTTCGTGTCAGCGTCAAAAGGCATGTGATCCATGCGTTAAGAGTGCGCAATCAATCTCGTGGACGTAATGAATACACCATCGGAACTTTCAAAACTTTTTCGTGGTAGAATCCATGTGCCCATAGTCCATCTTCTCCATGGCAATCGCCATGATCTCCACAAATCACAATCGATGCGCCGCTCTTTTGGTAGAGTTTGATCAAGGGACCAAGCTTGTCATCGAGAAATTCCAGGCACACCTGCTGACGCTCTTGGCTTACTTCGCGACTGTTGTCATCACGAAACGGTACGCACGGGTTGTCATCCACGGACCACTCCGCGCCGCGATGGTGATACGGAACATGCGTTTCGCCCACATTCATAAACACAAACATCTTGCGTTTTTTGTGTTCCTTGATCTGGCTGGTGACATATCCCATTTGCGCCATCGCATCAATATGCGTAAACAAATAATCTTCAAATTCACACACCAAAGGGTATGTTGTGGGCACTTTATCATTAAACCATGATGCTGCCCCTGTACCGAGCGTGTAATACCCAAGGTTCTTAAATCCATCGACAATATTGCGTCCGGGCACACGCATGTAGTCTTTGCGTTGACCACCACCGGCAGCATTGGACATCCGCCAAATGCGGCCGGCCTTTGGATTCTTGATAGGCTCGGTGCTGGCTGCGATACCGGGGGTCATTCCGATGAAGAAAGCCATATGTGCGGGAAAGGTAAAACAAGCGGGCGATTCTGCTTCGTACCAATCGCCGACTGATTTGATGTTTGGGATATTCGCATTGGCAAAGGTGTCATAGCGACATGAGTCGAGCGTGATGAAAAGAAAAGATTCAGGATCCACGCCGCCCGCGTCTTCAATCTCTTTGCAAAGTGCAACTGCATCTATTTCAGCGAGTTCATCATTCTGCTTGGTGATGCCTGAGTTGCGAATGCGAGCGCCGCGGCCGGTCCCACTTGACGATTGGCCTTGACCGCCGAGCGCTTTCTTGAGCTTTCGCTTTACTTTTCGAATGATGGATGCCATAAAGAACTGTCCCAATATCCACGCCAGCTGATGTCGACTATGCGGGATGATTTGTATGTTATCTTGTCAAACAAAAGAACGACGCTCATTGCTTCAACGAATCGAAATGACCGTGATCAATCGGAAAGAGCATGGTAGGCTGCACACGTTCGACCAACCAGAATACGACTGCCTTCACGATCAAGATTGGCGGTTGTATCGCCCGCCTTAGGCATCAGGTACCGGCACCGTTTCGGTTATTTCCAAGCCAAATGCACTCAGGTTGGTCATATGCGATGGGTGGTTGGAGATGACACGCAATTTGGATAAACCTAAACCACGTAGTATCTGGCTGCCCACGCCGAAATCACGGTGATCCATGGGTAATGCTCGCTCGCCAACTCCGCCCGGGCCTTGCAGATTCGGCTGATTGGAATCGACTACTCCATCGGTTTGAATCGTCTGCAGTCGCTTCAGCAAGCCTTCACCTGCACCAGAAGGTCGGAGATACACCAATGCACCGCGCCCCTCTGTTTGGATCGCTTGCAATGAGGATGCCAAGGTCTTGTTTGTAGGCTGTGTTTGATCGCCGAAGATGTCGCCCAACAGGTTTCGCCGATGCATCCGCACCAATGTTGGTTCAGTCGATTCTACGACTGCACCATCAGGTCCAAGGTGGCCGACGTCGCCCAAAGTGAGAGCCAAGTGCGGCAATGGGTCCACAATACTTTGGAATGCGATCAGATTGAACGTCCCATGATCAGTATCAATCAACGTACCACCCATCGGCTCAATACGGTGCACCAAGCGCTCTTCGCCTAAGCGATGATGAATGATTTGCTCAACTGAGCAGATCTTAACATCATGTTTCTTGGCGAATGATTCGAGCTCGGGCATCCGTGACATTTCGCCATCGCCATTGCAGATTTCACTGATGACAGAGGCCGGCCGCAAACCTGCCAACTTCATCAAGTCGACTGAGCCTTCCGTCTGACCAGTGCGAGCGAGTACACCACCATCTCGTGCACGCAAGGGCACCATATGTCCAGGGCGCACCAAGTCGTCCGGCCCCGAGTTTGGGTCAGCGATGATTTGTACCGTTTTCGCTCGGTCAGATGCGGAGATTCCGGTCCCTACGCCGTGTCGGGTGTGTCCATCCACAGACACGGCCATCGGTGTAGCCCGTAGTGACGTGTTAAAACTCGTTTGCGGATGTAACTCGAGACGTTCACATTCCTCTGACGACAAAGCGACGCACAAGTACCCTGGAGTGTGTTGCACCATGAAATTAATCATCGCGGGGGTGATGTGTTCAGCAGCACAAACAAGATCGCCTTCATTTTCACGATCTTCATCATCAACGAGGATGATCATTTTGCCGGCTTTGAGGTCAGTCAGGATGTCGGATAAGGGGGCTAACATGATGCCGCGATAGTAGGCGAGGTCGAGCAATCTGAGCGTTTGGCTGGCCCATATTCAAGGATGCACCCCCCTCATCAGAATGGGGTGAGCGCAGCGGTCAATCTCTTGTCCCAAACCGTTGGCGGGCAGACTCGTACTCCTCCGGGGTGTCCAAATCGACAATAACTTCGGGAGAACCCGGCATCTCGATCCGGCGTACAGCCTCTGGATTCGCTTTCCAGAATGTCTTGAGCCCTTGAAAGCCTTTCTCGGCCGTCATGTCTATGGGCTGTAGTGCACTCATCCACTCCAAAATATGGGCTGCCACCGTTCGAGGAATCAGTACCGGATGCCCGCCCTTGCCGGTATAGGTTGGGATAATCGCTTGCGTATGGGCCTGGGATTGGCTGAATTTTGTAATACATTCCATCACCTGCAGCGGAATGAGCGGATGATCACTCGGCTGCAGAATTGCAATGTCTGCTTCCGACTTCACGCAAAAAAACGCGAGGGCGACTTTGATCGATTCCAGTTGTTGTGCATCTGGATCAGATTGCAGCCACGTCACGTTGGAAAATGTGCAGTTGGCGAGGGCGGTTTGCAATTCGTCTTGAAACGCCCCAACCACAATCGCCATCCCTTTGTCGCACCAAGGTTGAAGC
>PJEL010004522.1_pt1 | contig 11443 bp, 7 predicted proteins | sample 1853271 | NCBI WGS metagenome assembly PJEL01 (sample SAMN08108733, study PRJNA415343) | Invertebrate metagenome, whole genome shotgun sequencing project. | host: Globobulimina | place: Sweden: Gullmar Fjord | collected 2015-08 | reverse complement strand
GCGATGTTTCAGGCCGCCTTGAAGCGAATCGAAGAGGCGGTTCGATGCACCTCGCGTTTGTCGATGCGAGTCTATCGCACGTCGAATGGATACCGTTGCCTTGTAACAAGCGGTGTTTACGATCCCAAATCCGCCGAGAGCAGGAACCTCTTGGAACGCTTCAAGGCCGACCCCTTGTACATCAAATTATGCGAAGTGCAGGAGTGTTACCGAGCCCGCCTCACACCCAAATACTGGCGATGCGGCGCCCAGCGGCCGCCTTTTCGCTTTCCATTCCGCAGCCAGAAGGAGGAGGCCACCTACCGGAAGTGGGTCCAGCGTTATGAGGCGCAATCCGCTTCATATACGACCTGCCAGCACGTCGCCACCTTCGGTTCTGAGCGCATTGATCGAGCCGTGCAAGCGATCGTTGAGGTCCACGATCAGCACAGCTGTCTGGAGCATGAAACGCTCGCGTGACGCTGTTTCCTAATGCACTTCCCCTACGAGTGATGTGGGCAACCCGCATACCTCACCAGCGTTCGTCGCACTCGGTAGTCAGTAAATTCCAGGACCCGAGTCAATTTTTGAGAAGGTGACTCGGATTATTCGCGGAGATCCGCCTCCCAGTTCAATACGAGGTTGAGGGGAAAGGACTCCGATAATCCTGAGCTTCGATTGACGAGGAAACGTCCGTCCGGAGCGACATCGTAAGGATGGCCCAAGACCTGTGGACTGTTCCATGAGAACAGTTGCTGCGCCTTTCCGACCGTAAATCCTTCGTCCGACACGTCGATCTCGAAAGCGAGGAGAGTACCGTCCAAGGTCAGAACGTAGATTTCGTCGCCCTGGTGGCTCCATCGCGGACAAGTGCCGCCGCCGGTGGATACCTGCCATCTCCGTGCCGGCTCGGGGAAGGTAGTGACGTAGACCTCGCGCCGGCCGGACTCAACTGATACGTAGGCCAGCCAGCGTCCGTCCGGAGATAGCGCAGGCATCTCCTCGTTAAACGAGGTGGCCACCAGTGGAACCGGTTCGCCTCCGGCCAGCGGAAGAGACCAGATGTCAAAGGAGCCTCCCCGATCGGCGCGCACAAAAACGATGGTTTGGCCGTCCGGCGTCCAGGCCTCAGGGGCGACATTGGTTCCTTCGATCTCAAAAACGGGTTCCCTGGCAGTGGAACCGCCGGTGCTCTTACGAAAAATGCTCATGTCTCTCGTCGAGTTCGAAGCGAAGGCGATCGAGCTGCCGTCCGGCGACCACACCGGGAACCAATCCATGGCGGGGTCGAAGGTGAAGCGGGTCTTGAGTCCGCGGTTGACATTGTAAATCCACAGATCACTGGAACCTGCGACCTCGTCGATGATCGCCACGGCGACAAACCGGCCATCACGGGAGAGCGTGAGGTCCCGGTGATAGATGCCACCACCGAGATGGCTCTCTTCGCGGCCATCACGATCCATCCACACCAATTCGCTGTGCCGTTGCACATAACCCTCCATGTAGATCAGCAAGCCGTTTTTCGAGGCAGAAAAGACTCCACACCGTGCACCTGCAAGAAAAAGCACGTCATCGACGACCGCTACGGGGTCTCCAATGAGCTTCGTCTTTTGGGCGTCGAATGGCTGCGCCATCAGGGTGCCTTCGCGGAGAAAGAGCAGGTGGTTTGCGGTCACGACCACATTCGATGAAGCGCGCAACAATTCTTCGGACGATCCGGGATCTTCGGACGATCCGGGAAGCCGAGGCGACGCCAGCCGAATCCGATCCTCCTGGACGCCCGCGGTTGAGCGTGCAACAAAAAGGAACCGGCCATCGGGCAACCACGTCGGGAAGCGATGGCTGGAGACGCCCTCGGCCAACTCGGTGAGGGTCGTAATCTCTCCGCCTCCTGAGCTTACCATCTGGATGCCACTGTCGTGAGCGGGCGCGAAGAGAATCCGCCCATCGTCGTTCCACGACCCACCCTTACCGTTTGCGGCCTCGCAAATCGTCACCGGCGGCCCGCCCACAGCGTCCACCTTACGCAGCTGACCATCTCCAGAAAAAAAACCAACCTGACGGCTATCAGGGGACCAAAAGGGGTACCTCGCCCCGTTTGTTCCTGCGAGTGGCCTGGATTGGGCATCGCCGACCCCACGGATCCACAAGAGAGTGGCCCCACTTTCGTCGATCACCGAGAAGACAAGATAGCGCCCATCGGGGGAAACGGCCACAGGACCAGGGGACGCTTGATCGAGGGAAAAGCTCACTCCTTCAGGCAGGTTCAGGGAAGCCTTGACCACCTGCCGTGGCGCCTTGGGTGAGCGCACGGCGAACCAACCGGCAAAGAGGGAGGTCAAGAGAAGTATCAGAGCGGCGCTCTGCCAGAGACGTCCTGACTTCGGCGGCGACGACGCTGTGGCAGCCGAAGATTCTTCCGTTTCGACGCCGGAAACCATGGCTGCGAGTTCGATGCGCGCTTCACCGATCGCCTGCAGCCGCTGACGTGGGTCCTTGTCAAGGCAGCGGCGAAGCAGCGTGCTCAACCGGCGCGGCGTGGTGTTCGGAAGATCTTCCCAACTTGGTTCCCGAGTGATCACGGCAGCAATAATGTCGGTGATGGTCTCGCCTTCGTAAGTCTTGCTGCCAGTGAGCATCTCCCACAGCACCACCCCGAATGCCCAGATATCGCTTCGCCGATCGACCGCCTGGCCGCGCGCCTGCTCTGGGCTCATGTATGCAGCCGTACCAAGGATCACGCCGGCTGCCGTTGCATGTCGGGTGAGAGTCGGAGATAAAGAAAGGCTGTGCTCATCTTCTTTCGTCTCCCAGGCCTTAGCGAGACCAAAATCCAGGACCTTCACCGAGCCGTCAGCGCACACCTTGATGTTGGCCGGTTTGAGATCCCGGTGCACGATACCCTGCTCGTGGGCGGCTTCCAGGGCCTCAGCGATTTGCAGGCCGATTTGAATCGCCTCAGCAGCTGGTAACGGGCCGGAGGCGATGCGTTCCGAGAGGTCGTCGCCCTCGACCAGCTCCATGATCAATGCATGGCGCCCATCGAGGTGTTCGAGACCGTAGAGGGTAGCGATGTTGGGGTGGTTGAGGGACGCGAGCAGCCTAGCCTCGCGCTCGAAACGGGCGTGGCGATCGGGGTCGGCCTCGAAATCCCCGGGGAGGAGCTTCAGCGCGACTTGGCGACCGAGCTTGGTATCCTCGGCACGCCAAACTTCGCCCATCCCGCCCTCTCCAAGCTTAAAGTTAATCTTAAAATTAGAAAGCGTTGTGCCGATCATCGCAATTTGACCTCGAATGCCGTGCCAGCTTGGCTGATGTTGTATCAATTTCTTATCGAAATCCACTCTCGATATCTAAATCAACCAAGGCGGTGGCAGGTTTGTTCCGACGTCACCGCTATTTACGACGGTTTCTGCTCGAGCTTGCGCCCTGAGATTACCGAGATAGAGCACGGTTTCGAAACGGCAGAAACTTCTGGCGATGAGAAGATTGTTCCGGCGGCAGATGCATTCTGGGCCGGAAACAAAAACAGTGCAGGCTAATCCCTCTTCACACCGAACTCCCGGTCAAAAAAGCTGGCCATTTGTTTGAAGACGTGGCGGCGGATCATATTTCCAGTGAGGCTGTGTTTGCCCCCGGGATAGGTCATCAATGAAAAAGCCTTGTCCCGTTGCTGGAGTTCGGACATCAATCTGGTCGTATTGGTGAACAATACGTTGTCATCAGCCATACCGTGCATCACCAACAGCGGTCCCTGAAGTTGGTCCAACCAGGGAAATACACTGGAGAGATCATAACCACTGCCATTAGTGTCTGGGTGACCAAGATAACGCTCTGTGTAATGGGTGTCGTACAGGCGATAATCCGTCACAGGTGCGACCGCGACTCCGGCTTTGAACAGATCCGGTTCACGCAGCAAACACATGATGGTCAAATAACCACCGTAACTCCAGCCGAAAATGCCAACGCGGTCGGCATCCACCCAGGCCTGTTGACGAAGAAATCGGACTCCAGCTGCCTGGTCTTGAACCTCGATATCTCCCAATCTGAGGTGAATCGGTGCATCAAAGGCTGTGCCGCGGTGGCCAGTCCCCCGATTGTCGAGCATAAAAACCACGTAGCCCCGTTGTGCCATCCACTGTTTGAAGAGATCTGAGGTACGCCCCCAGCGATTACGTACCATCTGACCGCCCGGACCACCATAGGTATAGATCATTACCGGGTATTTTTTGCTGGAATCAAAGTGAGCGGGTTTGATCAGGCCATAATGCAGAGTCTGCCCATCTTCGGCCTTGAGCGTCCCGAATTCAGTCGGCAGATGATGTGCAGCAAAGGGTGCGTAGGCATGGTTAGCATCCAGGCGATTGGGGTAGAGTTCCTTGACCAGTGTACCGTCCGCGTGGCGTAGACTGACTTGAGGAGGATGGTCGGTATCCGACCATGTATCAATGAAGAAAGTATTGGTATCGTCTACTGTGCAGCTATGCCAACCCCGTTGCTTCGTGATTCGCCGCGGCGGACCTGGATCACGATACGAAACCGCATAAAGATGACGTTCAAGGGGCCCGTCAAGGGTACCGTTAAAAAGAATTTCTCCCTTTTCTTCATCGACTGCAAGCACTTCTTCGACAATCCATGGACCACTGGTCAGCTGTTTCGGTTTGGTGCCGTCCAGGCTTTGTAGGTAGAGGTGTCGATAACTACTTCTTTCTGAGGTCCAGATGAATTCTTCTCCGTTTTTCAAGAAATGGAGATCATTGCTGAGATTGATCCATGTGGCGCTTTTTTCCTGTAATACCACGCGTGTCGTTCCGGATTTCACATCGGAAAGCAAAAGATCGAGCCGGTCTTGGCTGCGTGGTTCGATTTGCACCGCCAGGTTTTGGTCATCGGGAAGCCAAGCAACTCGGCAAAGGTAGATGTCTTGATCATCTCCCAAGTTGATCCATTGCGGGTCACCGCCAATCACCGGCACTACTCCCAAGGCAATTTTGACATTCGGCGTGCCAGCAGATGGATATCGTTGCTGGTAGACCTTCACACCGCCCGCTTCGATCTCGTATCGGCTCTCGACATGAACCTGTGTTTCATCAACACGGGTGAAAGCGATCTGGGATTCATCATTCGACCACCAATAGCCGGTATAGCGGCGCATCTCTTCTTGAGCGACGAATTCCGCCATACCGTTACGAATCAAACCGCCACCGTCAGCAGTGAGCCGTATTTCTTTGCCGCTCCCACGCTCAATCACAAAAAGATCCTGATCGCGGATAAACGATACATAGTTGCCACCCGGAGAAAAACGGATATCGGTTTCAAAAGCTTCGGTTTCGGTCAATCGGGTCACAGCCATCTTTTCAGGCTTATTCAGGTCGAAGAGGAAAATATCGCCGCCTAATGGAAAAAGAAGAGCGTCATTCTCATCAGACCAGAAATACTCGACAATTCCAGAAAAAGCGCCAATGCGTTGTCGCTCGCGGCGATCCTTTTCTTCCTGTGAAAGTTCTCCTTCGTCGGGAAGCAGGAGTTGACTGTCGATCAGCAAGGATTCACGTCCATCTTTGAATTGCCACAGATCGAGCTGGTCTTTGTCCTCAATCTTCCCCCGGAGAAAGCTAAGGCGCTTGCCATCTGGAGAAAACTTGAGTTCGCGGGGTTGGGGTCCACTGAGATCCAGTTCACCATAAATGTCTTCAATAGAAAGTTCTGCCGCCGGAAGTACGATTGGCAATACACAGAACAACAAAAGAACCGGGAGTGGTGAGTTTCTTTTCATCCTTAACCTCCATAAAACCATCGAAACAAGGCACAGGGGATCATACCTCCGTCCTCATTTTTTCGAAATGATTTGTGGATGAGTTGCTTTGCCCGAGAAGAGAAGGCCGTCAGGGCCTTCATAAACCAGGAAGTTTCTAAGCACCTCACCCCGGCGCCGCTACGGGGACACATCAGCAAGAAACTCAATGCAACGAACCCCACAATCCAGATACACTAGCAAACAAGATTTCGTTGGAGGAATCACATGTTAGTTAATCGTAGTTTTTTGGTCCTTGGACTATTCCTTATCGCGGCTTGCTCGTCGCCTTCACCCGCACCCGATACAGTCGCGTCTCTTGAGGGGACGTCCTGGACCGTGGTGTCAATTGAAGAAACGGCTGTTATTCTCGACACCGTTGTAACCGCTCAATTCGGAGCTGATGGAAAAATGAGCGGGAACGCAGGGTGCAATCGGTATTTTACTTCTTACGACACTGAAGGATCGATGATTCACCTCGGCCTGGCCGGGGCAACGAAGATGTATTGCAACGAGCCTAATGGCGTCATGGATCAAGAATCCCGTTTTTTGGAGGCTTTAGGCTTGGTGGCGAGCTTCGAGTCCTCGGGAAATCAACTCGAATTCGTGAATGGCGATGGCGAAATTACCCTCAGATTTCAGGCAGATATGAACGATAAGTGACGCAGGTCGAGCTTCTGGTCAGGCCACAGCAGATAGCTATTGAGATACGTCGGTTCAGGACCATTTCATCGCATACTCCATATCAAAATCACCAGCGGACGGCTTTTTTGAATAGTCGATCTTGATATCTTTGGCTCCTGAGTTTTCTAACAAACCGATCGTCCAGCCCTTCAGGCTCAAGCAAAACCCCTGAGGCGGAAAAATCCCAAAGTCTCTGACCCCGATAATGCCACGCCTTTTTTCTGGCACTTCGGAATAACACTCACCACTATCCATGATTTGATTCCAAAGCGCGGGTGCTTTTTTGATGATGAATTCAGGTGAACCCAACTTGAAGAAGATTTTGTAAAACCCTTTTGCGCTTTGGATTGCAGAAAAACGGCCCATGTCACTGTAGATTGCGACATCACCTTTCCCGATCACAGCCAACGTAGCGTCCGTTAACTGAAAAAAGAAATCAATTGGAAACCATGAAACTGGCAGAATATGGGCTCGAGCAATTTTTTGATACTCTGGATCCAGTTTCGCAATTATCTTCTCTTTATCATCAGCTGCGCCGTTTTCAGAAATATATTTAAATCTATTGATAATTATGGGTCCTTTTATTCTGACCATGGCATCAGGCTCCTTTTCTGGGTTCTCACGCTACGAACCCTTTTATCGATTGTACTTCGTCGTGCCGTTATTCCGCTTTCTTCACTCGTATCCGCCATGAGGATCGCGAGACGCCGGGGAGCTTCACTGAGTTGTCGCGCAGTGGTGTCGCCGCCGATTCGAAGCGCGCACCGAGAATTGGCATCCGATCATAATTAAGATACAGCTACATATATTGCACTGTTGATGGCATACTAAAAACAACATGACCACTTCAACATTTGATACTCCGCACCCGGAAACGGTGGTAACGCCTAACCCGCATATCTCACCAGCTAACGCCGAGGGCGTCCGATTGCTTCCATCACCGCCCAGAATTCTCGCCCAGCATGAGAGCCGCGCGACTGCGACCCTCATGGCATTAGGACTATTTGTTCTCGTATTGATCACGATTCTGTGCCCCGTCCTCGACCGGGAAGAAGCAAGGATCAACCGCCGTCAGAAGGCGTGGGCGCAGGGCGAAGTAATTTCTGGCGTCATCACTCAAATGAATCGAGGGTCGTTGATCGGTCGCAAGACTATGCATTTCGAATATGAATTTGCGGGGGTCAAGCATGAGGCCGAGCGAGTTATAACCAAGGCAGTAGACTTCGAACGGCTGGCAGAGGGCGAATCGATTGAGCTGCGAATCGATCCCCTGCAACCCGGCTTTGCCGCGATCAAGCTCGATATTGAGCACGGGATCGCAGACTGGGTACCATTGCCGTTATTGACTGCACTGGTATTCGTAATCGGCGGATTGTTACTCTTTATGGGTTTTCGCAGGCGGCAACTGCTGCTCCATGGTGAAGAATTGCCATGCGATGTAGACCCAAGCCGGTCGAAGTCTTTTGCGCGAGCAACCTACCTATGGCAAGGCACCACCTACGAGAGGCTGGTGGATTCCAGTTGCGGTTTACAGCGTAGTGCGCTGCTGATTGATCGAAACCGGCCCAGATGGCCGATTCTCGCTTCACCATCTTGCTTCGCACCGATACAAAATGGAGAACAGCCACCTGCTACTAAAAACGGACATCGCTGGGCCCAATTGCTGGTTCCCGCAACTATTGGAGGATGGGTTGCCTGGGGGGTCTTGTCTTTGGTTAGCGGCGAAGCGATCCCCGCCCTTGTGCGGCTCGTCATCAGTTTCGTTGTTGCCTGCGTTCTCGCTTGGATTGGTAGCGCGAGGCGCTGATAGGTCTCGGCGCCCAGATCTGAGCATTTCCTCCAATTCCGCTCTAATTGAATTCCTACGGAATAGCAGCACCCAGATTCTTGGCGCGCTGGTCGAGGTCACGCGTACGCAGTTGCGGTATGAGCATAGAAAGTCCACTGGCGTAGCGCTCCTGACCCTCCCGATCACCCGTCTGTTGGCAGGCTTCACCGGCCCACAGCGCAGCCTCGGCGGCGTAGCGCACCATGCCTCGAGTACGCGCCGCCGTTAAGGCGCGCTCAGCATGGCGGCGCGATACCGCCCACTGGCCTGTACAAGCCCACGCTTCGGCCATAACAATCGCAATCCGCATCGCCTCGGCGCTTCCGAGCGGCGGCGCTAGCGGCGATTCTTGACTCAGGGCATCAGCCTGGGCAATTTCGCCGCGCGCGATCATGCACTTGAGCTCGAGTTCAAGGACGAACCAGGAATTGTCCGGATTGACTTCGGCGCCACTATTGAGAAGGGCGCGCGCCTCATCCAAGTGTCCGGCCATAACATCGAGATCACGCCTTTGCAGAGCCGCTGCAGCCCGAAAAAGCATCACCAGGATCAGTACATTTGCGTCCTGTAGATCATCCGCGAGGCGATCGAGAGCTACGGTAGCGTCGGTTGGTCGTTCCAGTTCCAGCAGAGCCGCCACTTCAAGGAGATCAAAACAACTGTGGCATTCCAGTGTCTTCGGCACCTGGCGAGCCATCGTCCGTGCCACATCCAACACGTCCTGGGCAAAACCTGGCGGGTCTGCCGCCTGCTGAAAATTGGCCACGCTTTCCCGCGCGCAAAATCGCTGCGGACAAGCGCTGCAGCTTGGATCTGAAGCCAGCAGAGTCAAGCGTTCAACCTCTGGTTGAATCTGTTGCAGATTTCGATTTTCGCGGAACAGGCTCTGCTGCACGAACCAGTGGAGATAAAACAACTCCCATACGGGCTCGTGCTCCGCACGAGCTATCGCAGCCGCATTCGAAAGAGCCGGGCCATCAAGATCAAAATCTTCCCAGCATTCCGCCAGTTCCCTTTTGCCTTCGACCGTCAGCCGTGCAGCATCATCATCCTGCCAGTCCCACAATCCACGTGTCATGACGTCTTCCTCTACATGAAGTCTACAACGAACACTCAACCTATATGTTCGCAGCAAGGATCTGCGGCGTTTTCTCGAGCTAGGGAGTTAACCCACCGGCCGGAAACTTTCGACGAAACCCGCATCGATCCAATAGATGTCCATGTCCGCGCCCTCGGAGCTTGGCGTTAGACCAAGTTTTTCTCTGACGGCGGAAGTTCCTTCGATGGTCTGTGTCTTCGGCCGTTTACTCGTGAAGAACAGGTACTTGCCATCCCGCGAAACGCTTGGACAAAACTCGGTATGTTCGGTATTGACCACGTCGCCCAGGTTCTGGGCCTCGGTCCATCCTCCTTCCTCCGTTTTGAAACTGACGTAGAGATCACTCTTGCCGAAACCGCCCTCCCGTGAGGATGTAAATACAAGGTAATCACCTTCCGGCGAAATACACGCGTCCGTCTCATTCTCTTCGGTATTGATCGAAGCACCAAGATTCTCAGGCGTGCCAACCTCTCCTTCGTGAAGTGGGACGCGATAGATATCAAGGGCGCCGAAACCATCCGGTCTCGAGCTAAAAAAGTACACATATCCGTCGCGGGATTCCGAGGGATAAAGTTCACGCAACTCGGTATTGATTGGCTCCGGGAAACGTACTGGCTCGCCCCAATCGTCGCCGGCGCGATCTACATACCAGATATCTGAACTCTCGAGAGCAGGTCCTGTGCCCTCAGGCGGCCGATTCGACGAGAAATACACTCGGTTGCCGTCAGGACTCATAGTGAAGTCGTAATCGTTGTAGACACCACTGAAGGAAGCGATAGCGGGCTCGCTCCAATAGCCGTCCACCTCTTTCGTATGCAGCATCCATGAACGTTCGTCGGTAACCACGCCAAAGAACAGCTCAAGACCGTCTGGCGTAGACGCCATGCTCCACTCCCGAGTATTGGTCGACACGATTCCTGGGGCAAAGAGCACCGGAGCGTCACCAGGCGGTTCCTCCCCAAGGTATGGTCCCGAAATATTTCGAACTTCCGCAGTTTTTGTCTGAGTGCATCCTCCACACAGAAAAAACGCCACAACCAGACCCATCACAACGATGCTACGCGCCCTGTTCACAATCATCACGTTCTCCTCCATTTTCCGAAAACCTTCGAGACACATCTAAGTATCTCCTGGAGCCCTACGTGGCCGGTATCGGTCAGTTCACAGGTTTTACAACTTTTCACATCTTTGCCTGGCTATATCTCACCGACTCTTGTAGCGAAGGCGGCGTGGTGCATCTCCGGCAGCAGTAGGACGTTGGTGAAAAACGCGGGTTCACCAAAACGGACCCATAAACACAAAAATAGATTGCCATTTTGTCTTTGCTGAATTAGTGTCTTTGAGATGGGTCATCGTCCACAATCTTTATTTTTATCTGGGGGAATTCACGTGTCTCGTTTTTTCTTTCTGTTTGTATTCGCGTTCGCCATATTCCTTTCGGTTTTTGCTCAAGGTTCGGAGATTATCAACCTCGAACCGGCAGAAACAGGACTTGTTCTGAAGCAATACGAAAATGGGCAGGAAGAAATCAAGGTTATGGTCTCCGAGATTTTCTTGCAGATCGTCGAGATCGATGGACAATTGTGGGTATCACCTCACGTGCCCACGGGTTCGAACCTCATGGAACGAGGCCTGCCGTCATTACCTTTCCTCGAGACCCAATACCTTCTCAAACGTAAGGACGGGATTGACCTCCGCTTGGCCTCCGTGACCACAACCAAGATCGATCTCGGCGCGTACGGTTTCGTGGGTATTGCTCCCTCCAAGGGCCATTTCGATCGCTCGATCGATCCGGATACTGTGGCTTGGGTCTTCGACACGGAAGTCTATTCCGGCAAGAAGACCTATCCCAACCAGAACGTCTGGGTTGATGCACCGGTCATATCAGGTCCTTGGCGAACGCAGACCTTGCGCGTGCCCGCTGCCACCTGGGACGCCAATACCAATACGCTGACCGTCATCGAAGAAGCGACCTTTGAGATTGTGAAAATCAATGATGCCCCCAACCCGCGTACGGGCTTGGACCGCAAGCCAACAGGCCTTTTCGGCGGCATGCAAC
>PJEL010004521.1_pt1 | contig 11446 bp, 13 predicted proteins | sample 1853271 | NCBI WGS metagenome assembly PJEL01 (sample SAMN08108733, study PRJNA415343) | Invertebrate metagenome, whole genome shotgun sequencing project. | host: Globobulimina | place: Sweden: Gullmar Fjord | collected 2015-08 | reverse complement strand
GGGTCATCTCCGGCGTTATTGATTTTTACAATGGAACAACCATTCCTTTCAATCAATGTCTTGGTGCTAACCCTTTTTCGACTTGCTGAATCCTGCATTTTCAAGCGGTTTGGGTATAGATATGCATATACTTAAATATATGCATATCTCTTATACCTTCATTTGTTTATCTTTATATAAATGAAATATTAATAGACTGCTGATCTTTCTTAGTCATTTTACTGACCACCAGTTTAAACGAGTTATCAATCATACGTTCAATTTCTCCTTGGGGGGATTGAACCATCAAGAATAACAGTGTTCCGTGAAGCCTTGTCCATATAATCGTTAGCGCGATTAAAACCGCAAACATGACAAACATTGCCAATATATGCCATAATAAAACCCTGTTGTAGTCGACGATTATATTAGGAGTAATCATGGCAACACTCAATATTTCTATCCCAAATGAAATGCGACATTGGATTGATCAACAAATAGCGAGTGGCCACTTTGCCAATGCTAGTGATTATATTAGAGACCTTATCCGTCATAATCAAAGTGAAAAAGAAGCGATACGAATGGCTTTACTTGAAGGTGAAATGAGCGGAGAAAGTTCTTTAACAGTTGCTGATATTATTAGTGAGCAGAAAAAAATCATAAATAATGACTAAATATACTCTCTCTAAAAAAGCATCAAGCGATCTGGTTAATATCTTTCAATACACTTATAAAAATTTCAATATCAGCCAAGCTGAATCTTATTTATCGGAACTTGAAGAATGTTTTAATATGCTATCAAACGAAGCTGATTTAGCGCATAAAGTAGAGGATATAAGAAAGGGTTACTTTCGTTATTTATATAGAAAACATTCCATTTACTTCAAAACACGCCAAGATGATATTTTTATTATTCGTGTGTTACATCAACAAATGAAATACGAACTTCATTTAACAAGTTAAATGCCTGCCTATAAGTGCTGTAAAATAGACGCCTGATCTTTCTTAGTCATTTTACTCACCACCAATAGATAAGAGTTATCTATCATTCGCTCAATTTCTCCTTGTGGAATTGAACCATCAAGAATCACCGTATTCCATTGGGCTTTATTCATATGATAACCAGGTATAACCGAGGTAAAAATATCGCGTAGCATTACCGCTTCATCCGGATCGCATTTAAGGTTAATGCAATAATGTCCTGCCATTTTACCGTCAGTGTCTTTTTCATTTCCCTTCCCAAAGGCAAGTGTGGCAAACATTTTATTTTTAACACGAAAAACCTTCACATCATCACCGAACGGATAATACAGCGAGGTTGCTATTTTGCTTAATAAATAGTTTTCTACTTGCTGATGAGCCATACATTTTCCTGAAACTTGCCATTAATATGCATCATACTGTAAGCAAAATTTAGCGATAAAAAAACCTAGCGAGCTAGGTTTTTAATAAAATAAATAATAATCAAACGCTACGTCGAAACGCCAAACCAATAATAATCAATGAAAAAAGTAATAATGTATTTGGCTCAGTTACTTTTACAAAAGCGGTATCAACAATGCGTACAGCATCATCATTGCCATCTGCCCAAATCATAAATGTCGAACCTTTTAAATAATCTGGAGCAAAATACACGCCTTCTTCATCAAACATCAATGAAGCATGCTGATCAATAAAAATATCGGTTGTTTCAATGCTAGTCGGTGTTAAAAACTTAACAAGAGAAAAATTTAAATCATCCTCGGCATCGAGGTAATCGGCATAAAAACCTAAAATATTTATTTCTTCAGAAAATGAAAACAACAAACCTTCATCAAGATCGGTGAAGTCATTTGACTGCCCACCATCAAGGTAAGAACCATCTTGACCGTTTGACCTAACGCCTAAGCCGGAGCTACCTTTATAAACGCCATATTGCCCAGATAATAACTGCCATTGTGTTAACACATCTTGATTGCTGTTAACGTTGGTTGTCCAGGCACTAATGGTTAAAGTCACGCCATTTTCAGTAAAGGCAAACTGTTCAGCCACGCCTTCATTATTGCCAGTAAAATCGATAACATTAATGATATTTGCCGATAATGGCATTGATGAAATCAGTAATAAAGTACCGATAAACTTAATAAATCTCGTAAACATTGATTCTCTCATTGTGCGCATTAATGGAATAGGAAGGCTAATGTATTAGCTTAAAAACACCAACAAAGCAAAAATCAAACCACAACAATAAGCCATTGCAATACAAGTAGAATTAACATCTCATTTAGCTGTTTTTATCTTAATGTAAAGTTAACCGACATCAGTCGTTCAATTTATGTTCACCTTTAGCAATCACTTTAGTAACATTTGAAACAGCTGATTTACTAAGACCCGCTAAAAACTATCGATAAGTCACCAACGTTGGAATCGTTAAAATATTTTTACCAAAGCGTTTCAAGCCGATATAAATTGATAGGAACATCAACACTATGACCGCTAAAGTTATTGAAGCGTGCAGCGGCTCAGTGGCCAATAAAGCAATTTGAAAGCTCGCTGTTGCTGCTAAGTAAGCCAAACTAAAACTCCACAACGCGGCGAACACCGCCCAACGCGTGCCTACTTCATTCTTAATCGCGCCCATTGCTGCGGCACAAGGGGTGTAAAGTAGGATAAACAGTAAATAACTAAATGCGCCTATCTTGCCAGCAAAGGCGGCCTGCATAATGGTAATAGTACTTTCTGCAACCCCTTGCTCTGCCGCAGCAACTTCAATACTCGACACATCACCAATATCCGTCCCTAATGGGTCATCTGCCTCTATGCCTTGCAAGTTATCCGAAATACTACCAAGTGCTTGTTGCCATAACTCGCTGAAAGCGTCAGGCTCACCAGACTCTTCAGACGCTGGCGAATACAAACTATTAAACGTTGCCACTAGCGCTTCTTTAGCAAATAAGCCGGTAATAATACCCACGCTTGCCTGCCAGTTATCTTCTTTAACTCCCATAGGCGCTAACAAAGGTGTAACAACTTGCGCGCTTTTACTCAATAAAGAATCTTGGCTATCGTGATGACCAAATTCGCCATCAGTACCTAGTGAGTTGAAAAAGTTTAGAATGCACACCACCACCACGATGGTTTTACCGGCACCGAAAACAAAAGAGCGCGTTCTTTGCCAAACTCGTTGTAATAAAAAGGATAGCTTAGGCCATTCATAGAGGGGTAATTCCATGATATTGATTGAATTCCCGCCCATTAAGATGGTTTTTTTAAGCAATAAGCCCGTGAAAAGCGCGGCAGCAATACCAATAAGATAAAGTAGAAATACAATGTTTTGCCCTGAATCCGGAAAAAATGCCGCAGCAAATAACGCATAAACAGGTAAACGAGCACCACAAGACATAAATGGCGACATCATCACCGTAGTAATTCTTTCCCGTTCATTATCTAAAATTCGTGCCGACATTACTGCTGGCACAGTGCAACCAAAACCAACAATTAACGGCACAAAGGCTTTACCAGGCAAGCCAATTTTTTGCATTGCGGTATCAACCACAAAGGCTGCTCTGGCTAAATAGCCACTGCTTTCTAGTAACGACAAACCAATAAACAAACAAGCAATAACCGGAATAAAAGTCGCTACCGTTTGAATACCTAAGCCAACACCGCCTAATATCGTGGTGAGCCAAGCAGGCAAATCAAAAGTGCTTAAAAAATGTAATGGGTAATCAACAAATATCGCGCCGGCTAAAATATCGAAAAAATCAATAAAGGCGCTACCAACATTAATGGCAAACATGAACAGTAAGTACATCATGCCGAGGAAAATAGGAATGCCGAATACTGGGTGTAACATCCAATGATCAAGCTTGTTACTAAAACTATTATTTTCAGTCGGCGCAATGGTAACCTCAGTTAACAATTGCTGAATAAAAGCGTACCGTGCCTGCATAACCGCCATCGCTTTTTCATCACCTAATTGGCAGGTTTGCGAACTTGCACACGCTTGGCGTTCTAACGTGATGGGCATGCCTTGAAAATCAGCTAATATTGTTGGCAAAGTTAGTAGGTGTTGTTCTTTTCGTGTCGTTGGCACATTTTCCAATACTTTATTTAGTGCCTGCCCTGCGGTTTTACTGGTACTATTTTCACTAACTACCGGACAACCCAATGCCGTAGAAAGCTTATTAACATCAATAGTTTCGGCTTCTTTACGATCACTCTTATTTAACACCACCACCATAGGTAGGCCGAGTTCGAGCAATTGGGTAGTTAAATAAAGTTGCCGTTTAAGCTGCGTCGCATCAATAACGTTTATTAAACAATCTATTGCTTGCTGCTTAATAAAGTCTTGCGTTATCGATAAGTCTTTACCTTGTTGATTACGTTGCGCCAACGAGCTCACACCGGGTAAGTCAGTTAATAAAGTGGTTTTATTATTGAGTTGGCATTGCTGTTGTTTTGAGGCAACCGTTACCCCAGTCCAATTACCTGTTTTTTGCTTAGCGCCAGTTAAGGCATTAAATAACGTGCTTTTACCTGAATTAGCAAACCCCACTAAAACAATGTTTTGTTCTACCATTAGCTTATTAACTCTACTTTTATTTGCTTAGCAATATCACGTGGAATAGACATTTTGGTGCCATGTAAGTGAAAAGCGAGCGGGCCGTTAAATGGCGCTTTATGGGCTAAAGAAATAGTTGTCTTTAAGGCGAAGCCTTGCTCGATAAGCTGTGCACTTAAATTAAAATTCTCAGGAAGAAAACAGATGCGAGCTTGCTGATTTACAGGTAATTCAGATAAAGTCATGATGCTACCAACAAACGATAATAGTTATCATTTAATAATACTAAAGCTAGAGTAATGCGACAACATAATAAATGTTTGTATTGATCCTTATTTGATCTAAAGCACTTATCTTGGCAATTTATAACCGTTAACTCATCAACGACAATGTTTGAACAATTAGTGAATTGGACACTCTTAATCACCAATAAACACTTATTTTTGCCATTGTTTTGCCATATTGTTCAATATGCTCTGTCATATATCGAATAAAACCAGTATATCATCGGATAAAGGATGACAAATTCGAATTCAGTGGCACAATGACTGAGTAATAAAAATAAAAGGATATTCAATGAAAGCAATTTTTGCTCTGCTACTTATGTGCGTCAGTACATTAAGTTTTGCAGTTGAGCAGGCCGAAGAAATTTTCAAGCAACTGGCACCCTCACTTTATCAAATTCGCTTGATTGACAAAGCTAGTGGTGAAAAATCATCAATTGGCTCAGGATTTCAAATTAGCAGTAACGGTTTAATAGCCACTAACTATCATGTGATATCAGGCTTTGCTCGTCACCCCAATAAATACAAGATTGAATACCTAGACAATAAAGGTAACCAAGCAGCATTATCGTTAAGAAGCGTTGATGTTATTAATGACTTAGCCATTGTTCAACGCGATGTAACTGGCGAAATGCCATTTTTTGATATCGCAAAACTCGCGCCTAGCAAAGGTGAAGAGTTATATTCACTGGGTAATCCACATGACTTAGGCATGATAGTCGTTCCAGGCACCTATAACGGTTTAAAAAATGAGTCGTTTAATGACCGCATTCACTTTACTGGCTCAGTTAACTCAGGCATGAGCGGTGGCCCAGTCGTCAACAAAGACACCCAAGTGGTTGGTGTAAATGTTGCAACATCAGGTAATCAAATTGGTTTCTTAGTGCCACATGATAAATTATTAGCACTTTACCAAGCATATAAAACCAGCCCACCAAAAAGTATTGAACAGCAAATGGCGGCGCAATTGATGCGTAATCAAGATAAGCTCATCAACACTGTGTTAAATAGCGACTGGCAACTTAAACAACTAGGTAGAGGATTGATTCCAACTGTCGACGTACCATTTATTCGTTGTTGGGGCGAGTCGAACTCAGACAAAGCTGATGCGCAAATTATGGCAGCCGTTGCCAATTGTGACCTTGACGAAAACACCTACATTTCTTCAGACTTTTTTACCGGCTCTTTAGAAATGGAATACCGTTATATGGAGTCGAACAAAATTGGCAGCACTAAGTTCTACCACATCTTTGAACGCCAGCTGAATCAAGTTGCGCCGGGTAATAAGGCCGGTAAAGACGATGTCACAGAATATCAGTGCCATCACGATATCGTGATGCCGACAGATAGCAATATAAACAACAAGTCTGTATTTTGTACCCGTGCATATAAAGCCTTCCCCGAGCTATTTGATGTTATGTACATAGGTATTTCTATTGATCACGAGCAATATGCCCTACTGAGCCACTTTACCATTTCAGGGGTGGCTCAAGACACCTCGCTTGCCTTTTTGACTAAGTTTATGGAGTCGGTCAAATGGAATTAATCATTGAAGAAATTACCTACGGCCATAAATTATTAGGTCGCCATAAGTTTTCATCAAATAATATCACCATAGGTCGTGGTTACGACAACGACGTCATCATTAGTGACCCGCATGTTTGTGCTGATCACCTACAATTACATTTCGATGGTGAGTATTGGTTTGTTAACGATCAAGGCTCTATCAATGGTAGTTACCTTGAAGACAGCAAAGACAATATTATTCAGCACAAAATACAATCTGGCGATATCGTCAGCATAGGTAAAAGCCAAGTTCGCTTTGTATTTCCCAATCACCCGGTTGTTGAAAGTGTCACTATTAGCCCGTTTGCAAGTATGATCAATTTAGCCCGTCATCCTTTTGTGCTAGCATTAAGTATGTTGCTATTTGCTAGTATTGCCTGTTGGATTATTGATTTAAATAATGCCAAAGAAGTTACTGCGACTCAGTTACTGGTGCCAACTATAGGCTTAATGCTGGGCTTTGCACTATGGCCCGCATGTGTGGCATTAGTTTCACATTTAACCAAGCATGATGCCCACTTTTGGACCCAAATTGGCATTAGCTTTATCTTTTTCAACTTAATGTGGTTAAGTGACATTTTTGAAAATATAGTACAGTTTAATACCTCGAGTAATTTCTCGATGATTTGGTTAATCACCATCATTCCATTGGTATTAGCTTTTGGCTTATTTTGGCTGAACTGTTACATAGGTTTCCATATGACACCACGTCGTAGAAATGTCGTTTCGGTTGGTTTAGTGGTATTACTGTTCGGTGGCAGCTTTGTGGTACAAATGAGTAAGAAGCCTGACTTTAATCCTCGTCCGCAATTTAATACCACGATTATGTCACCTAACTTTTTGTTTACGCCAAGTAATGATGTGCCATCTTTTGTTAGCGATAGTGCAGCATTGTTTGAACAAGCGAGCAAAGTGGCTAAGAAGGATAAAAAAGATTAATGACTAGATAGAGAAAGCAATTCTCTATGTCGCTCAAAACATCCATCGGACTTCGACATGCCGTTTACTCTGAACATAAAAATCCCGAGTCACTTTAGGTTTTTATGTTCAGCTCAACCTTCCCTTCTTTAATTAAAAAGTGCCATCATATTTTAGGACGAAACCGTAATGGCTGCTCTAGTTATGCTATCGCATTGGATTATTGCAGTTGGACATAGATACGTTTGGACATAGACACCTCATCTTTGCTTAACTTTTGGTGTCCATTTTATCGAAGAACTTCAGTTTGACACTATAGTCACTTGTTAGGTATCAATTACACCAAGCTCCTTAAGTATAGGCTCTGGGTTATTTAGGAATGCTTTTGTAATTTCATAGTGTTCAGTTTCTTCATATTTTATCGGGTAAATCCCTGATTGATCAATTTGATAAATTAATGCACCGGGATACGCCATTAATATAGGAGAGTGTGTTGCAATCACAAATTGTGACTGCTGCTTAATTAGTTGAGACATTCGGCTAAGTATAGTTAGTTGTCTGGTCGGAGATAGAGCAGCTTCGGGCTCATCCAAAATGTAAAGACCATTTCCTCCAAAACGTTCAACCATTAATGATAGAAACGATTCCCCGTGTGATTGATGATGCAAGGACACACCACCATAAGAATTTATAATCGGTGGCCCTCCTGGCTCTTCATCGAGTTCATCAATATTTGTTGCTACATTATAAAAACTTTCTGCTCTTAAAAAGAATCCATCTTGATACTTTTTATACGACTTTGATAATCGTAAATAACTATCTAAATTTGAGTGTGTATTTCTTGTTCCAAAATTAAAGTTCTTAGTTCCCCCTTCAGGGTTGAAACCTAGTCCAACAGCAATTGCTTCCAGTAACGTTGACTTTCCACTCCCATTCTCACCCACAAAAATAGTCACTTCTTTTGCAAATTTAATACTATTAAGCTCTTTTATCGCAGGAATAGAGAATGGATAGGTATCGAAAGAGTTAACTTTCTCTTTTTTTAGCCTAACTTCTTGCAAATACGGTAATGGATTCATGTGATTTACTAATTTGATATCTAACGTTTTGCTGAGGGGAAATTAGCTGTTGACTATACTTGCCCGAAGCACCAAGCCAGAAGAATTTTGTCTCAGTTTAACAGTTTGTTATAAGCCGATAAGGCTATAGCAAGGCAAAGTATACTCTACCTACCCCGTTGCGCTAAGCGTTTTACTCTGTCAATAAGTAACGCTAATTCGGCATCTAACATTTTATCGCTTGGTTCGTGCCCAGCATCAGGTATGAGAAAATACTCTTTGATTGGTGCTTCAATTTGTTCGAGATAATTAATCGTTAGATGTTGAGGCGTAGTTAGATCTTTTACTCCTTGAAAAATAAAAATAGGCACTTGGAATTTAAAACCTAATTTTTTAAGATCCACAGAACTCCGCATACCTTTAATACCTAATCGCTTAAAACCAACAAAATACATCCAAGAGTAATCGTCAGCTAAAAACCGATATTTACGATCTTGCTCTGAATTATAACGTTCTATAACTCTACTCTCTTTTGTATTAGAACTAGCCTGTTCAAAGCCTTTTATAATTCTCAATAACTGTCCATATTTTTTAGGGTGATCATAAGGTGGTGGTAACAATTCTTTTAATACCTTTAATGCTTCAACATTTTTAAATTTTTCAGCTAATTCAATTGATTTTTCATAACCAAACATTAACTTCTCGTTTGCATTAACCAATTGAGCGTGACCAATATACGCATAAAATAAGTTAGGATTAGCATGTATCATATTCATTGATAAATAGGCGCCCCAAGAACCGCCTCGGAGAATTAATTTTCTTTTATCAAATCGTTGTAGCAAATAGTTAGAGATCGCAACACCATCATCAACCAATTGTTCAATTGTAAGAGGATTTTCAATTAAATAATCATCAAATGATTTTGCTGAAATGTCTTTAGCAAAAGTTTTGCCTGAGCCTCTTTGATCCCAATGAACTACTATGAAGTCTTTTTCTAATTCTTCAAAGTGATCATTTGTATAATGACTTGAGGTAGAGCCGGGCCCACCGTGCACCATTAACAATATAGGGTTGTTCAAACTTTTCGATCTAATGGAGATCCATTGTTCAATACCGTTAATATTAACAAATAGCTCATCTTGAAATGAACTACTCAAACCTGCATTGACCTGATCAGCGCTGCTATTTTCACTCGATGCAATCGAAAAAAACGACACAATTGAGAAAATAAATAATATAAAATATTTCACCAAAATTTCCTTTTAAAATTTGAATCCATAATCACTCGTATAAGAAAGTATCATCTAAGCTTATAACGAGACTGTAGAGTTTCTATCTTTGAAAAATAAAGCCTTAAGATTTATTTTATACTTGGCTTTCTAGTAATTCTACAGCCTCAATGCTTCGTTAAAAGCCAACTGTTTTTTTTATTTTCTTGTTAGTTGTACTTGGATGAAGTTTTCAGCTTTTTCATAGTTCTTACAAACTCAAATACGCCCCAAACACCAGAGCTAACTAAGCCTAGTTGCCAAATTTCGATTGAATTAACACTAAAACTGTTAGAATAAATAGCAAGACCAAGTAACTTACCTATTTGAAAAATACCAGCTAGAGTTGCGATTAGACAAATTGCTAACAAAATCCACTTTGAAAAATTTGATTGGTGCACAAAAACTCCTTAATGCGTGTACAACTAACGCCTAGCTCAACAGCTTGCAGTGCAGCTACTTGTTAGCCATTATGCCTAGCAAGTGCTCCATGGTGGGTTCTTGCTCAAGCTTTTTATTTATATGTGAATGATATGCTTGCTGGTCTGGGCCCCAATCATAATATAATCCAGAGTTTACCACCAAAAGTGAAGCAGCCTGTGTTTCAGTTACCTCCAAGCTTAATTTGGATAACTCTACAGGTCTATTTCCGCCGACTAGCTTAGCAAAAACAATCACTTCATATCGTCCAGAGAGAAACTCAAAATTAGCGCCATCTTCAGGTAACAAAAAATGGTGATCTGCTGTCACTCCCTCTTGAGGTACAAATAAACCACTTCCTCGTTTAAGGCTACCTTTCTCGCCATAGACCCAGACATTGAAGTTTTGTTTCGATTCATTTCCTTGCACCGAAACATGTAAACTTTCAATTACCTGGCCTTTTTTAGAAGTACTATAAAGTAGCGTTCTCAGGAAAATCTTGCTTTTTGGACTGTTAAAGTTGGCTCCGTCCGGGCCAAAGAAAATGACCGTAGGCTGTGTCATCACGAGCTTACCTTTATGAAAAAGAGTGAGCCATGCAGTCGCTCCCGACACAAACAGCGCTAAACAGGAAAATATTAAACTTGTTATATACAATTCTGGGGACAATTCTCGCTCTCCTTTCGGTGGCTAACAGTGTATTAGTGCACATTTCGAATTAAATTGCCGACATTTATCGTTAAATCGGCCGCACATAATACTTTTTTAATATTTTTAGTAACTTATCAGTAAGTATACTCCCATTCAACTTCATCTAGAAATTTACATACCGTGCCACGAGATATATGAGCCCCACATGGTATTACCTATCAGCAAAATTCTTTGCCCTATACATTATTGAGTAATGTTTACGGTGAAAAGGTAATTAGCAAGGCTCTTCTGTAACAACACAAATTTAAATGATTTCCCATATGGTTTAAAAATCAGCCAAACTGTATTTTATTGAATAAATATCAAAAAAAATGGCTACTCACTTTCATGAATAGCCATCATTTAATGCAATAATAAGCTTAAGGCTTAGCAATAAAACCAATCGCTTTATAGACTTCAGCAAGTAATGTACTTGCACGTGCAGACGCTTTTTCAGCACCTTTACGCATTACTTCATCTAAGTAAGCTTGGTTATTACGAATTTCATGATAACGTTCTTGAATGGGTGCTAATAAAGCAACAACCGCTTCAGCGACATCACCTTTTAGGTGACCATACATTTTATCTTCATACTCAGGCACCAATGCTTCAACTGACTTACCGGTTGTACATGATAAAAGTGATAATAAGTTAGACACACCTGGCTTTTCAGCAATATCAAAATAGATATTAGCTTGTTCGTCTGAGTCAGTGACTGCA
>PJEL010004520.1_pt1 | contig 11447 bp, 9 predicted proteins | sample 1853271 | NCBI WGS metagenome assembly PJEL01 (sample SAMN08108733, study PRJNA415343) | Invertebrate metagenome, whole genome shotgun sequencing project. | host: Globobulimina | place: Sweden: Gullmar Fjord | collected 2015-08 | reverse complement strand
ATCGATCGGCGTGGCTTTCTGAAAGTCGTCGCGACGACTGCCGGCGCTTCATGCCTTCCCATCTTGGCTACGGATGCCAACGCCTTCTCCTGGGACGCCTTCATCCAGAAGCACTTCTACGAGATGAGCAAAGAGGAGCTGGACAAGACCATCGCCCGGCTCGAAAAAGAGTACAACGAGAAGTACAACCGCGACGACTTCGACGTCTCGGTGACCGGAGCGATCCCCGGCGTGAGCTTCGCCTACGGCCTCAATCTCGCCAAGTGCATTGGCTGCCGCCGCTGCGTGCAGGGCTGTGTCGAAGAGAACAACCAGCATCGCGGCAAGGTCGAACGCGGGGATCGGATCGAATACATCCGCGTGCTCGAGATGGAGAAGGGCTCGCTGGACGTCGAAAAGTCTGTTCACGACTACGATCATACCGTGCCCGCCGAGGGCAAGTACTACATGCCCGTCCAGTGTCACCACTGCCACAACGCCCCATGCACAAAGGTCTGCCCTGTCGAGGCGACCTGGCAGGAGCCGGACAACATCGTCGTCGTCGATTACAACTGGTGCATCGGCTGCCGTTACTGCGAAGCGGCCTGCCCCTACTGGGCGCGACGCTTCAACTTCTCCAAGCCCCGGTTGCCCGAGGACGAAGTGAATCCCGAGACCCACTACCTGGGCAATCGGCCGCGGGAGAAGGGTGTCATGGAGAAGTGCACGTTCTGCATCCAGCGGACGCGGAAGGGCCTCAATCCCGCGTGCCACGACATCTGCCCGACGGGCAGTCGCAAGTTCGGAAACATGCTCGATCCGGAAAGCGAGATCCGCTACATCATCGATAAGAAGCGGGTTTTTATCCTCAAGGAAGAGCTTGGTACGATTCCGAGCTTCTACTACTTCTTCGATTGAGACGGAGAGTTCGATGAGTCGGATTGCCTATCATTCACGCATGTACCCCCGCTTCGCCGCCGGGGTCGTCAAGTCGATGATCTTCGGCTCGCCGACTTATATGTCCTGGCTGGCCTTTCTCACCTTGGGAACGGCGATCGGAGTCTTCGGCTACATTCAGCAGCTGAAATTCGGGCTCGAAGTCACCGGGCTCACCGATCAGGTCTCCTGGGGGATGTACATCAGCAACTTCACCTTCCTCGTCGGCGTGGCCGCGGCCGCCGTCATGATGGTGATCCCCGGCTATCTCTACAACATCAAGTCGATCAAGGGCGGCGTTCTGATCGGCGAGATGGTTGCGATCGGCGCCATCATCATGTGCCTGCTGTTCGTGGTCGTTGATCTGGGGCGGCCCGACAAGATGTGGCATCTGCTGCCCGGCATCGGCCGCTTCCACTTCCCCGTTTCGATGCTGAGCTGGGACGTCGTCGTGCTCAACGGCTATCTCCTGCTCAATCTGCATATCCCGGGCTACCTGCTCTATATGCGCTACCTGGGTCGTGAGCCCAGGAAGACGCTCTATCTGCCCTTCGTGTACATGTCCATCGTCTGGGCGATCAGCATCCACACCGTAACGGCCTTTCTCTACACCGGATTGGGTGGCCGCCCCTTCTGGAACGCCGCCATCCTGGCGCCCCGTTTCATCGCAAGCGCCTTCGCGGCGGGCCCCGCCTTCATCATCATCGTTCTGCAAATCGTGCGCCACTACACCAAATTCGAGGTGAAGGACGAGATGATCCGCTTCCTGCGCAACGTCGTGCTGGTTTGCGGCCTCATCAATTTCTTCCTGCTCGTCAGCGAGCTGTTCACCGAGTTCTATACGGACAGCACGCACGTCGCCAGCGCGCGCTATCTCTACTTCGGCCTGCACGGCTACAATGCGCTGATCCCCTGGATCTGGACATCGCTCACGCTCAACGTCGCAGGCCTGCTGATGCTCATCTCCCGGAAGTTCGAGAACGCCGGTATGATAATGAAGAACCTGCCGCTCGTCCTGCTCATCGAAGCCATCGCGATCGAGAAGGGGATGGGGCTCATCGTCCCCGGCTTCATCCCGACGCCGCTGGGCGAGATCTTCGAATATGGGCCGACCCTCATCGAGTCGATGATATGCCTCGGCATCTGGTCCATTGGCTTGCTCATCATGACGGTGCTGATCAAGTTCGCGACCGACGTCGAAGAGGGCAAGCTGCGCGCCGAATAACAGCCCAAGCCACTTCCGCAAACGCAAAGAGCCCGGATCAGGCGATCCGGGCTCTTCTTCATTCGTCTCGATCATCTTAACGTCTATTTGTTGCGCTTCTCTTTCAGCGCTTTCGCCTTCTCCTTGCGCAGCATCGAGAGCAGTCCCTGCGTCTCGACCTCGACCTGATCCATGTTGAACAGGTGCCAGTGGCCCGTCAGCGCGGAGTAGTTTTTCTCGATCTGCTTGACGACTTCCTGATCCGGCAGATAGGTCGCAACGAAGCTCTTGTAGCCTTTGATGACATTGATCTTGCTGAGCACGTACTCGGCGCGATCCGGCATGTCGGGCGCCGTGCCGCTCTGCTGATTGTGGCAGAAGAGGCAGGTGTTCTTGACCCTGGCCGCGAAGATGACGTCCATCTCCATCGCGCCGTGACAGGTGACGCAGTTGGGCGCGGTGCCCTCGTCCATCAATGTCTTGTAGTGGTCGCTCTGCGTGAAGTTCGTGTACTGCTCGTCGTGGCAGGAGCCGCAGGTCTCGGGGATGTTGTTATAGCGCACCCGATCCTTGACGCCGACGTGGGCCTTATCCATATCGGTCGTCGTCGGGTCGCCGCCGTGGCAGTCGCTGCAGACGAGACCCGAGATGCCGTGGATCGACTCGTTGAAATCCTGGACGTAGTCGTAGAGCTGTCTCTGCTGAACCTTGTAGGCCGCTGAGCCGTGGCAGGCGCTGCACTCATCCCCCAGGGCGCTCATGGGCGAGAGGAGAACCAACATGGGCAGGACCAGCGCGATGAAAATTGGGCGATTAAAACTAGGATAAGACATCGTCCCCCCCTTTGACCGAGGACCCGAAAAACATCCGTTTCTCGTTGCCCTCAATATACTTAGGGTTTTCAGTCTTTTAAACCCCTAATTCAAGGTTCAGTTCCCGTACTCGTCGATCAGCTTGCGCGCGATGACGATACGCTGGATTTCGCTCGTCCCCTCGCCGATCTCAGTGAGCTTGGCATCGCGGTAGTAGCGCTCGACGGGATAGTCCTTGGTGTAGCCGTAGCCGCCGTGGATCTGGATCGCCTTGCTCGCGGCGCGCGAGGCCACCTCGCTCGCGTAGAGCTTGCACATCGCCGCTTCCTTGCCGAAGGGCTTGCCCGCGTCCTTGAGCCGAGCCGCATGGTAGACCAGAAGCCGCGCGGCTTCGATCTCCGTCGCCATGTCCGCCATCATGTTGCCGATGGCCTGGTGGCGAGCGATAGGCCTGCCGAACTGCTCGCGCTCGAGAGCGTAGGGCACCGACTTGTCCAGGCATCCCTGAGCGATGCCGAGCGCCATTGCGCCGATGGAGATGCGGCCGCCCTCGAGCGTGCGCATGAAGGTGGCGAAGCCCGTGTTCATCTCGCCGAGCAGATTGCCCGCCGGTACACGGCAGTCCTCGTAGATCAGTTCGTAGGTTTCGCTCGCCCGGATGCCGAGCTTGTCCTCTTTGGTTCCGAGACGGAAGCCCGGCGTATCGGCGGGAACGACGATCGCGCTGATGCCGCGGCCGCGGTCCGCCTCGGGATCGGTCTTCGCCGTGATCGTGATCAAACCCGCGTGGCCGGCATTAGTGATGAACTGCTTGATACCATTGATCACCCACTCGTTACCGTCGAGGATGGCCGTCGTCTTCGTTCCGCCGGCGTCGCTGCCCGCGCCGGGCTCCGTCAGTCCGAATGCGCCGAGGTGTTTGCCGGTGGCCAGGTCCGGCAGCCACTTCTTCTTCTGATCTTCCGAACCGTTCATCAGGATGGGGTTGATACCGAGGCTGATGGCAGCGGCGACGGTGATACCCGTGCTCGCACAGACCCGCGAAAGCTCCTCGACGACGATGGTGTAGCTCATCGCATCCATGCCCTGACCGCCATACTCCGGCGGAACGGTCATGCCGAGGATGCCGAGGTCGGCGAGTTTTTGGATGTTCGCCTCGGGGAACGCCATCGACTCGTCAATTTCAGCCGCGATGGGCTCGACCTCCTTGACGGCGAAGTCATGGATCATCTCGCGAATCATCAGCTGCTGATCGTTCAGATCGAAGTTCTGCACAGCTACTCCTCCCCTTCGGTACTCGGTGTTAATCCGGCGTGAACGGGCCCCTGGCCCTCAACCCCTGAGCGCGCCGGCCAATGCCATGAAATGGGCAGCCGCCTCGATGCCCTTGTGGAACTGCTCCATATCCATCTTTTCGTTAGGCGAATGGAGATTGTCGTCCGGCAGACCCAGTCCCATGAGAACGGCGGGAACGCCGAGAACGGCGTTGAAAGTCTCAACAACCGGGATGCTTCCCCCGCCCCTGATCAGGATCGCCTCCTTGCCGAAGGCCCGCTCGAGCGCCGTTTTGCCCGCTTCGACGAAGGGGCTGTCAGGATCCGCGAGGAAAGGTTTACCGCCGTGATGGCGTTTGACTTCCACCTCGACGCCAGCGGGCGCAAGCGCTTGCAGATGCTTTTCGATTGCATCCGCCGCTTCGTCGGGATCCTGATCGGGAACGAGCCGCATGCTGATCTTCGCCCCCGCCTCGGCGGGAAGAACGGTCTTCGCGCCCTCGCCGATGAAGCCGCCCCACATGCCGTTGACCTCGAGCGTCGGACGCGCGGTCAAACGCTCGATCGTCGTGAAGCCATCCTCCCCTTCGAGCGATGCGACGGCCAGGTCGGCGGCATAGTCGGTGTCGTCGTGGGGTAGGGCGGCGAAGCCATCTCGCTCCACCTGCGTGAGCTCTCTCACCTTGTCGTAAAAACCGGGCACGGTAACCCGGCGCTGCTTGTCATGAAGACCGGCGATCATCCGCGCGAGCGCGTCGGCGGGATTGCAAACCGCGCCGCCGTACAGCCCGCTGTGCAGATCGCGATTGGGACCCCGCACGATCACTTCGACATAGGCGAGGCCGCGCAGTCCGTAGACGAGACTCGGCACGCCGCGCGCGAAGAACGCGCTGTCGCTGACCATCACGGCGTCGCAGCTCAGCTTATCTTTGTTCGCCTCGACGAAGGGTTGCAGGTTCGGACTGCCGACCTCCTCTTCGCCCTCGATAACGATCTTGAGATTGACGGGCAGGCTCCCCTCGGCCTCCAGCCACTTCGCCGCCGCGAGAACATGGGTCAAGAGCTGCCCCTTGTCGTCGGACGAACCGCGCGCGTAGACCGCGCCATCGCGAATTTCCGGCTCGAACGGAGGCGTGTGCCAAAGATTGAGCGGATCGACCGGTTGAACATCGTAGTGGCCATAGAGCAAAATCGTTGGAGCGCCCTCGGCCTGCATGTATTCGCCATAGACGATCGAATGACCGGGAGTCGGAATGATCTCGCTGCGAATTCCAATGTCCTGTAGGCGCTTGAGCAGCCATGCCGCCGCCCGCTCCATGTCTTCGCGATGCGCGGGATCGGAGCTGACGCTCGGGATCCGCAACAGATCGAAAAGAGCCGCTTCGTGACTTTCGCGGGACTGCTGAATCTGCTCGATCACCTTATCCATCGGGGGATCTTCCTTTCGCTCATGGGTAACACTTACACATTAACACAGCGTCGAATTAGGCGCCAGTCCACCGAAACGGCGGCTCAAGGCGGCAGCTCTTCGTCCCAGGGGTACTGCAGGGAGAAGGCAACTTCCGCGCCGATAAGCAGAACGGACCAGACCAAAAACAGCCAGGCAAGGAATGCTGGAATTACACCAAGGATGCCGTAGATGCGATCGTAAGTCGCAAAGTTGCTGACGTACCACGCGAAAGCCAAGCGGACGATCTGATAGAGCGCGCCCGCCACGATCGCGCCGATGACCGCCGATTTCATTCGCACGCGGGTGTGCGGCAGCACCTGGTAACCGATGCTCACCGAAGCGACGAGCAGCGCGAAGGGAAGCGCGTCGGCGAGAAGCCAGCCGGCGATCGGCTTTTCCATGATACCGCCCAAAATCAACGCGCGCTCGAGTAACTGATTAAGCGTCGCGCTCATCAGAAACAGCAGGGGCGCCAGGATCACCGAAGCCCAGAACCGGGCTAGACGGTGGATTCGGCCGCGCCTCCGCTCGACGCGCCAGACGTCGTTGATGATCGATTCGATGGCCGACAACATGCCGAATGCAACGAAGAGAAAGAACACCGAGCCGAGCAGCCCAAGCGTCGCCGCGTTCTCGGCGTAGCGCCCAACGGCCACTTGGATGGCATCGCGCAGCTGGTCGGTCGGAGTGAACAGCCGCGAGAGCGCATCGAGAGCCTCGGGCAGCGATGTGTGGAAGGGTCGCGTCAACCAGGCGAGAAGGGCGACGAGCGGAACGATGCTGAGCAGGGTTCCGAATGCCAGCGACGCCGCGGCTTGCGAGCAGCGATCGCGTTGGTACTCGGCGGCGAGAAAACGCAGGTAGCGCCATGCGCGCGCGAAGCGAATCTTCATACCACGTACACCTCCTCCTCGACCAAGAAGCCTCCCGCCAGCCGCAGGGTGCGACCAAAAATGTCGCTCCATCCCGCGGGCGCCCGGCAGTCCACCCAGATCAGAGCGCCGGGCCAATCGCTGAGCGCGTCGTGAAGCAGGGCGAGACCTTCGCCGTCGAGCGCGGCCCCCGCCTCGTCGAGCAGAAGGAGATCGGGAGCGAGCGCGAGAACGGAGGCCAGAGCAACACGCCGCAGCTCGCCCGCCGACAGACTGAAGGGATCACGGCTGCCGAATGTAGCCGGATCAAGACCGAGCAAATCGAGCGCCCAATCCGTTTTGCCCTTTAGCGCATCTCCCGAGAGACCGCGCCGGCGTAGCCCGAAACCCACCTCGTCGGCCACCGTTTCCGCGAAGCATAGACGCTCGGGCTCCTGAAAGGCGATACCGATTTCGGATCCCGGCCTGATGTTGACGACACCTCCGTCCGGGTCCGCAAGCCCCGCGAGCAGAAGCAGCAGGGAGCTCTTGCCGCCGCCGTTCTCACCGACGATCAACAGCCGCTCACCCGGGCCGACGGCGAGATCAAGATCGCGAAGGACGGGCGCTCCGCCGCCGGGGCGCTCGAGGTTGAGTCCCCGCGCCTCGAGAATCGCGGGTTGTTTGTCTCGTGAAGCGGCGCCGCGGGTGCTCCCCGGCGCCGCCGAATTGCCATTGCCGGGTTCGGCGGCTTCGCCTGCCCGGTGGGCGGCGGGCTCCCAATCCCTAACGCGGGGCAGGACGGCACCCATTCCCCGCAATTGATCGTAGACCTCACGCGGCGGGCCGCTTGCGATCAGCCGCCCCTCGCTCAATACCGCCAGTCCGTCCGCGCCAAGCGCACGCTGCGGATCGCGACTGATCTCGAGCAGGCAGCGCCCACCCTCTGCGAACCACTCATCGAGGAGCCGCGTCCAGTTATCCCAAGCGTTTGGATCGAGATGCAGCTCGGGCTCATCGAGGATGAGAAGGGGTGATTCGAGAACGGAGAGGGAAGCCAGATTCAGACGACGCTTCTCGCCACCCGAAAGCGAGCGCGGATTGCGTCCGGCGAGCGGTTCGAGCTCGAATCGGCGGAGGGCGTCCGCGAGGCGACGGCCGGCCGGACCGGGTTCCGAAGTCCTGATAGAAGGTTCATCCGCGCCGCGCGCGCCGAGCGCCACCTCGTCCCGCACCGTCGCCGCGGCGATCTGAGCGTCGGGATCCTGGAACAGCAACGGCAGGGGCGGGTCGAGCATTGCATGCCGCTCGAGCGCGCCGGCATCGGGTTCGATAAAACCGGCGAGCGTTCGCGCAAGCGTCGTTTTGCCCGCGCCGTTCGCCCCCCACAACAACCAGTGCTCCCCGACCGCCATCTTGAAACTGACGGCGTCCAAGATAACGCGTCCACCCCGGTTCACGGTGAGATCGCGGCAGTGGATCATCGAGCCCGCTCCATGCGTCGTCCGGCCTCCGCCCCCCGCGCGCTCATGGGATCGAGTTTCAGGTAACGCCGCCAAAGATCGCGGGCCAGCCCGGGGCGGCCGTTCTCGTCATAGAGTTTGGCGAGCGCATAGATCGATGAGAGATGCTCGGAATTGATTTCGAGCGCCGAGCGGAAGGCCGAAGCGGCATCCGCGACCAAACCGAGATCGAGGCGGGCAAGGCCGAGAGCGTAGCGATACTCGGCGCGGTCGTCGTCGAGCCGCGCGGCCTGTTCGAGAGCCTGGACGGCCAGGTCTTTCTTGCCCGCGCGACGATAGACGAGGCCCAGATTGTACTGCGCTGAGGCAAAACCTGGATCGACGCGCAACGCCTCGCCGAACTGGATGATGGCTTGCGGGTAATCGCCCGCGCGGGCGCGAGCGAGTCCCTGGTTGTAGGGAACACGCGCCCGAGCGCGCTTCGCGAATTCGTCGCGCTCTTTGTCGCCGAGGGGGACAAAAATCTCGGCGCCGGCCTGGGGTGCTTTGCCGGCATTCGGATTCGCCCGCATCAGTTGCTTTGCGCGATCGGCATCGCCGTAGTAATTGCGAGCGATGTCGGCCCAGCTTTCGTCCTGCTTGACCGCGTGCACAACCCCCGCCCGCTGCTTCACCTTGCCCCTGCGATCTCTGTCCTGCGATGGATCGATGCCACGGTGTTTGGGAGTACAGGCAAACAGGATCAGGGGGATGAGGAGGAGCAGTAGCGGACGCCGGCTCACCTCGATCGCTCCATTTCGAGCCAGGCGGCCCGCGCGGATTCTTCGATGCTCGCGATGGGGAGCCCCGACTCGCGGGCGAGCCTGGCGCAGTCCTCGAATTCGGGAGCCGCGCGCCTTCCCCCTCCCGGGAGTGTCGCGACCTTCATATGCACCTCGCCGCTGGCCGTCTGAACGGAGACAATCTCCCGCGGCAGCTCGATGCGCTCCTCCCAGGCGACGCGCAGACCCAAGGTCGTCGTCTCGGCGAAGATGAGCTCGACGAGCGCGTCCAAACCAGCGCGTTCGGCGGGGCCGAGCACTTCCACTTCGAGGCCCGGTCGATTCTTCTTCATCTGGATCGGACGGTAGTGCACATCCAGGGCGCCCGCCGCGAGCAGACGCTCCATCAGGTAGCCGAAGCGTTCGGGGTTCATGTCGTCGATCGTGCAGCGGATGAGCGGCAACTGCCGCCTCTTCAGCGTGGCGACACCTTCGACATCGCCTGCGGCATCGACATCCGCCAGCGTGAGCCTCAGCAGATTGGGTCGATCCGGCAGCTCACGAGTTCCCGCGCCGTAAGCGCTCGCGCGCGGACGCCAGGCCAGGCCGGTCGGCATCGGCTGCGATGCCTCAGCCAGGATGAGCGCGCCCGTCGGCGTAACGAGCTCCGCGCCGATGCCGCTTTCGCGCAGAGGAAGGCCTTCGAGCAGCGCCATGGTCGCCGGAGCGGGAAGCGGCAACTCACCATGCTGCGTCTTCACGCTGCCGCGGCCGACGGAAAGTTCGCGCAGATAGACCTGGTCGATCCCGAGGCGCGCAAGGCCGAGCGCCGCTCCAATGATATCGACGAGCGAATCCAGAGCGCCCACTTCGTGGAAGTGTACTTTGTCCGGCGAGCTCGCGTGCATCCCCGCCTCGACCGTCGCGAGACGACGGAACATCCGCTCGGCCAACTCTCGCGCGCGGTCGGGCAGCGCAAGCTTGTTTACGATCTCCAGGCAATGGGAGAGGTGGCGATGAGGCTGCGAGTCGGGCGCAACGATTTTAAGGCGTCCCCCAGCGAGTCCGTGCGACTTGACCGGGTCGATGGAAAGAGACAGACCGTCTATGCCGGCGTCCAGGAAAGCCTTTTCCAATTCGGCCAAGTCGAATCCGAGTCCGGCGAGTCCCGCGAGAAACATGTCCCCGGCGATTCCGCTTGGCGCATCGATCAAGAGCGTTTTCGCTTTGCTACTCACTGTCCCCCTCGGCGACTTTCGTCGCGCGTTTGGCGTTCTCCGCCTGAGGCTCCGCTTTGACGGCTTCTCCCAGAGCGCGGGCGAAACGGCCGGCGGCAAGTCCAGCACCGAAGCCATTGTCGATGTTCACGACGCTGACGCCAACGGCGCAGCTATTGAGCATGCCGAGAAGAGCCGCGACCCCTTCGAAGGCCGCGCCGTAGCCGACGCTCGTCGGAACGGCGATCACGGGGCAGCGGACGAGTCCGCCGACAACGCTGCCGAGCGCCCCCTCCATGCCGGCGCAGACGACGATGGCATCCGCCCAGGATAGCAAATCGGCGTGCTCGGTGAGCCTGTGGATGCCTGCGACGCCGACGTCGAATAAAGTCTCGACGTGGCAGCCGACCATCCGCCCCGTCCATGCCGCCTCTTCGGCGACGGGCAGATCGCTCGTTCCGGCGCAGACGATGAGCATGCGGCCGCTTGCATCGTCGCGGCTCGGCTTGCGCTTGAAGAAGAGCCGCGCACGCTCTTTGTATTCAAGGCCATCGACCTTGGCTGCGGCGGCTTTAAAACGTTCGCGGTCGCAGCGCGTCCCGAGCAGCCGCGCGCCGCGCGCGTCGAGCGCCGCCGCGATCTCGGCGACCTCCAAAGGCAGCTTGCTTTCGCAGTAGATCACTTCGGGAAAGCCGGTGCGCAGCTCGCGATGATGATCGATCTTCGTGTGGCCGAGCGACTCGACGCCGAGCGCGGAAAGGCGTTTCAGTGCATGCTCGATGCTGCTGACGCCCGCGGCCAGGTCTTCGAGCTCCTTGCGAATTTCCCGTTCCTCCATCGCCTCTCGGTTTCGTTGGGGTTGCCCCGCCTCGTACTCCTCAGGCGGCGCGGTCCGCGATATAGCGGGAAAGGATCTCCCGTACCGCCTCCGGATCCTCCGTCGCGAAAAGCTCCCGCCGCAAGATAGACGCGCCGGGAAGCCCCTTGATGTAGTAGCCCATCTGCTTGCGGAAGGCGACGACGCCTCCATGCGTACCGAACTCGGCAACCTTCGCATCCATGTTTTCACATAGCATCGCCAGGCGCTCGGCGACGATCGGTGCCGTCCAGGCCTCGCCTTGGCGCATCGCATCGATCTCGGCGAAGATCCAGGGATTTCCGATACAGCCGCGTCCGACAAGCACCGTATCAACGCCCGTCTCTTTGATCATGCGCTCATAGCTCGCCGCATCGACGACGTCGCCGTTGCCGATAACGGGAATGCTCACCGCCTCGCGCGTTTCCCTAATGATGCCGAGATCCGCGTGGCCGCTGAACATCTGCGTCCGCGTGCGGCCATGGACAGTGACGAAGGCAAGGCCCACTTCTTCCGCCATCCGTGCGGCCTCGGGAGCATTGCGAAGCTCGTCACTCCACCCCGCGCGGATCTTCATGCTCACCGGAAGCTCGACCGCTTCGTTGACGGCGGTTACGATACTCTCCATCAGGCCAAGATCCTTC
>PJEL010004519.1_pt1 | contig 11448 bp, 8 predicted proteins | sample 1853271 | NCBI WGS metagenome assembly PJEL01 (sample SAMN08108733, study PRJNA415343) | Invertebrate metagenome, whole genome shotgun sequencing project. | host: Globobulimina | place: Sweden: Gullmar Fjord | collected 2015-08 | reverse complement strand
TCGGCGCTCTTGCTCCGATGGCCTATTTAATCAGAAAACATAGTCTGATAGGCCTCAAAGTCAACACCGTTGCAAAATACACAACTACTAAAGCGCTTAGCATTGCTGTGCGTGATGACTATCCCATGCTAGTTTCAATACTGGATAAAACTCTCGATTCCATAACTCCTCAGGAACACGCTCAGATTCGACAGAAATGGATTCAATTAGAATTTCCCAAAAAAGAGGGAGCAGCAGTTCATTTTAGCAGTGAGGAGCGCCAGTGGCTCAAGGAGCATCCTGTCATCCGTACAGGAGTTGACCGGAATTGGGCGCCTGTTGAGTTTATAGACGAGAAAGGAGCCTTTAAGGGCATTTCTACTGAATATCTAAACAAGATAGAAAAAATGCTCGGCATTAAATTCAAATTAATATACAAACCAGGCTGGCATGATATGCTGGAGATGGCCAAACGCAGGGAGTTGGACCTGTTCGCCTCGGTGAAGCGAACACCGCAGCGTGAGCAATTTCTTACATTTACGAAAAGTTATCTTGAAATGCCTGTAGTAATTTTCTCAGGCCCGCAGTTGGCATTTGTCGGCAGCCTGGAGGAACTGAAAGGGCGCAGGGTCGCAGTCGTCAAAGGCTATGCAACCGAGGATTTGCTTACAATTGATTACCCCGATATAACTCTTGTGCCAACTGAATCTACGATCGATGCACTCCATCTTCTTGCCCGCAATAAGGTTGATGTATTTGTCGGCAATATTCTCACCACAAGCTACTATCTTGGTCAGCTTGGTTATGTGCAGATAAAAGTCGCGGGTGACACCCCGTACACTTACAACCAGACAATGGGAGTCCGCAAAGACTGGCCCGTGTTAACCGGCATCCTGCAAAAGGCCCTGGACGCTATTCCCCAGCAGGAGCGAAATGCCATCAGACAGCAATGGGTTGCGGTCAAATACGAGCATGACTTTGACTACTCGATATTATGGAAAGCGCTGACTGTAATGCTGGTCGTTTTTTCACTGTTCTTATATTGGAACAGGCGTTTAAGCCGGGAGATAAAAGAACGCAAGCAGGCGGAGGAGGCGTTGAGGAAGAGCGAAGAAGAATACAGGTCAACGTTAAATGATCTTCTGGTAGGAGTAGTAGTGCATGCCAGTGATACAAGTATTCTACAATGCAACCTGGAAGCAACGAATATTCTGGGACTGACATATGAACAAATGACGGGGAAGAAGACTATTGACCCTACATGGAATTTTCTACATGAGGATTCAACTATCATGAAAGTTAAGGACTTCCCTGTAAACAAAGTATTGTCAGCAAAGAAGTCAATTCATGATTATGTTGTTGGAATCAAAAGACCTGACAGGGATTATATAACCTGGGTAACTGTTAATGCAATTCCAGTATTCTCTAACGATAATGAATTGGAAAAAGTCATTGTGAATTTTGTAGACGTCACCGAACGTAAGAAGACCGAGGAGAAGTTACAGCATTATGCTGAGGTGCAGTCGGTCCTGCTGCGTGAGGTCAATCATCGTGTCAAGAACAACCTGACAGCGATTGTGAGTATGCTGCACAAAGAAGAAGAGCGCGCTGAAGCTAAGGGATTGAAGGCATATATACCCGTTCTTCATGATCTGGTAGGACGTGTTGAAGGTCTGTCAACCGTTCATAGCATGCTATCTGCCAGTGACTGGCAGCCGCTTAAATTGAGTCAGCTCTGTGAACAGGTTATCAGGGGGGCACTTCATGGTATGCCGCTTGCCCGGACCATTGAACTCAAAGTAGCGACTTCCGATGTCAGGGTAAACAGCAATCAGGCCCATCAACTGACCCTGGTCATAAATGAAGTAGCAACAAACAGCATCAAACACGGTCTTAAGGATTATGAAACTGCTCGAATCGATGTTTCTATTTCTGATCAGGATAATGAAGTTACTATTCAGATGCGTGATAATGGCAGGGGTTTTCCGGAGGAAGCAATCGAAGATAATTTTAGCCATACAGGTGTTGGCTTTGAACTAATCAAAGGTATTGTGAAAAAGAGTCTGCGGGGCAGCGTTTTATTTTCGAATGATAATGGTGCTGTAACTACTATAGTATTCAGGAATGAAATAGCCAGTGACAATCAAGGGGTTTGATTTATGAGCATGGACAAAAACATCAGGATACTAATTGCCGAGGACGATTATTTGGTTAGCGAAGAAATCTCTCGAGTACTCAAGAGCAAAGGTTATAAGTCCATTGAAATGGCAGATAATGGACTGGAAGCTGTAAAGCTTGTATGCCATACACATCCCGATGTGGTCCTTATGGACATTCAGATGCCGGAGCTTGATGGTCTGGAGGCAGCACGTCAAATCCAGGAGTGCTGTCCGACTCCTGTGATTATTCTTACTGCCCACGAATCAAAGGAGTTCATTGATCAGGCGAGTGAAGCCGGAGTTGCAGCCTACCTGACTAAACCTCCCAAACCCGGCGAGATCGAAAGTGCCATCACCATTGCCCTGGCGCGTCATGCTGATTTAATGGAGCTGCGCCGGCTGAACAAGGAACTTCAGAAAGCGCTATCTGAAATCAATACCCTGAGGGGGATTATACCAATCTGTGCCAACTGCAAAAGAATACGCAACGACAAAGGTTATTGGGAGAAAATTGAATCTTACATTAGTAAGCATTCAGATGCGGATTTCAGTCATGGTATTTGTCCTGAATGTGCCCGGAAGTTATATCCGGATTATTTTGAAGAAGAAAATTAAAGACTTCCAAATCGTTATTGTCTTCTGTATAATGGAAAATTATGAAAAAAATATGTATTCATTTCACAATTCTTGTTTCGTTCTTAATCTTCGCCCTGCCTGTCTTCTCTCAAGAGATTGTGTTAAAAACGGGAGGTCAAGACTTTTATCCGAAATACTTTAAAGCAGAAGGGGGCGAAACACTGGGTATTTGTGCTGAGATCGCATATGCTGTTGAAAAAAAAGCTAATGTTAAATTTGTTGGCATTGATGACCAGTATCCGCTAAAAAGACTATTGCAAAAGGTGGAAAATGGAGATTTAGATTTAATGTTTTGTCTTAAAAAGAATGAACAACGGGCAGAAAGGTTTCTTTTTATTGAGCCTGCCCTTTACCCTGTTAACTTTATTTTGGCGAAAAGAGTTGATGACCCTGTAGAAATTAATTCGATAGATGATATTAGAAACCTTGCTGGAGAAACAATAATACTTACTGCGCTAGGTACTGGTGCACACCGTTTTTTGGAGAAACAGGGAGGACTAGTACTTGATAATGGAGGAAGAGATGTTTTACAGAACTTGGAAAAATTGAAAGTTGGTAGGGGTCGATTCTATTTCCATCATGATTTGGGCATTATATCCAATATTAAAAAAGGAAATTATGGTAGTCATCTAACGGCTATTCCCCACTCTTTTAATAGTACTCATCACTATACTATTTTCTCAAAAAAAGTGCCATTGGAAGTAGTTCAAAAAGTTAAAAATGCATTACTGGCATTAGAAAAAGAGGGAGAACTTGAAAAAATATACAAAAAATATGTTCCCATATACCCGACACCAACCATGTGAAGCATGGAGCCATGACACTACCCAGGATTATTGCGAGACAAATTGAGTTTCTACTGAAGATCGTAGACATCACCCATAATGGTGTGGAAAAATATAATAATTCCCTTTAATTCTAATGGGTTCATTCGTAGAATAATTATTACTAAAGATTTTCAACAGGCTGTCGAAGAGTTAGTTATCTAATAGCCCAAAGGGGGAAGAATGATAATTGACAATTCAATGGTATCGATGGAATCCAGGCACTCATTGGTGCGGGAATATAATAAGACAGAAGAACTGACTGTAAAAGTTGGTAATTCAAAGCCACGGGCAGAAGAAGCTTTTCCTTCGGATAGAGTTTCAATTTCTGAAAAAGCCATGAAGCATCTGGAGAAGGATCTTGCAAAGGCATTGAAACATCTTGAGAAGAACATGGATAAAGCTGAAGAGAATCCTGGTCGTGGATACAAGAAGGCAATTAAGCATCTGGTAAAGGACCTGGACAAGGCCATCGAGCATCTCGGAAAAGAGGTTAATGATGAGGTTGGGGATGTAAGAGGCAGAAGCATTGAGTCGCAAGCAACCGATCAGATCGGTTTTTTGAAAAATCTACTGGAGGACATAACCGGGGGGAAAGTAAGACTCCGCAATATGGGTGATAGCTTCCATAAGCATCATAGAGGGCGTGGTGACGATCATCCTTCGATAGAAAGAGGGCGAGGCCAAGGGAGAGATCGAGTTAGAGAGCAGAAAGTAGAGGCTTCTTATAACATGAAGGAAACTCTTCATGAAAGTGAGCAGATGAACTTCAATAGCAATGGAATAGTTAGGACAGCTGATGGAAGAGAGATAAGCTTTTCCCTTGATATGATGATGAGCAGGCAGTATATGGAGGAGAAAGAAATCAGTATTGAGGCAAGTGGAACAGATGCTTTAAACCTGCTGGTGGACTTTGCAGGTCCTGCTTCTGCACTTACAGAGACAACATTCGGGTTCGAAATTGAGCCGGAAGAGTCCGGTGAAAGCCTGTCTTACCTTGCGCTGGGGTCTGGCATTCTGACTATCGATCTGAACAATGACGGAAAGATCGACTCCATGAATGAAATGGTGGGTACATCAACCGGTAATGGGTTTGAGGAACTTGCAGCCCATGACCTGGACGGCAATGGCTGGATCGATGAAAATGATCCGGTATATAAAAGATTACATATTCTGAGTGAGGAATCTTTAGCCAATGGTGAAGTCAATGGTTTGAAGGAAAGTAATATCGGGGCGATTAATCTTGGTAGTGTGGACTCTCCTTACACTCTTAAAAATGACCAGAACGAAACTACAGGTCAGATAGAAAAGTCAGGTGTTTACCTTGCTGAGGACGGTACTGTGGGTCAAATACAGCAATTAAGCGTGAAAGTATAAATAGATCAATAGTGGAAATATAAAAGATGGCTGGATGATGTCTGTGGAGAAACGATCCTCTCTTATTTATTGAATTAAATACTGAATATAGCTGTACTGTCCGCATGATCGATTGACCTCAAGAATCATCTTGTAATGCCGATACTAATAGTGAGTATGGAACATCTTAAACAAGTTTCCGAGAAACACATGAATGACAAGGACCGTATTATCTTAGATATACGTGAAGGAAGAGCTGAAGACCTTGATCTCAGCATGGTCGATCTATCAGGCGCAGACCTGAGAAATGCTAATCTCTCCCTTGCCGATCTATCGGGGTCTGACCTGTCCGGGGCTGATCTGACCGGAGCGAAACTATTTAAGGCGAATCTCAGCGGATCAAAACTTGTTAATTCGATTATCAGGGAAGCTGAACTTACGGGTGCTAATCTGCAATCAGCAGACCTGGAAGGTGCGGACCTGTCCAGCAGCGGAATAGGCATGTCGCAGTTTCAAAATGCAAAGCTCTTCAATGCCAATCTGTCTAAATCGACTCTATCAGGTGCTAATCTTGAGGGCGCTGACCTTCGTTGCTGCATCATGCGTGGAACCAGGCTCAGGGAGACGGTACTTGTAAATGCCGATTTGACAGGCGCTGACATGCAAGGGGCGGATCTCTCGTTAAGTATTGTGACCGGAGCTCTATTTAATAATGTAGATCTTCGGGAGGCGAGACTCAGGATGATGAAGGACTTTAAAAGCGCTCAGTGGATTGGAGCTGACATCCGGGACATCAACTTTGCAGGGGCTTACCTCATGAGGCGTTTTGTCGTTGATCAGAATTATCTTAAGGAATTCAGGGACCGCAGCCGCATGTCCGGGATCATATATAAAATATGGTGGCTCACAAGTGACTGCGGACGGAGTGTCTCAAGATGGTTGGTATGTATATTGATGCTGATCTCCACTTTTTCATTTCTCTACACGTTCGTTGAAATTGACTATGGTGACTATCATACATGGCTGTCCCCGATTTACTTCAGTATTGTCACCATAACCACTCTTGGCTACGGAGATGTACTGCCGGCATCAACCGCCGGGCAGATCGTTGCCCTGGCCGAGGTCATGTCCGGCTACCTCATGCTTGGTGGCCTTATATCAATATTCAGTAATAAAGTAGCCAGAAGGGCGGAATAGTATATATGTTTAATTTTTTAAAACGAAAAAATACCCAACCAGGAGAAGAGCTCCGCTCTATGCTGGGTGAAGTAAAGCTGCCAAGTTTTAATGTGACTGTAATGAAGGTACTTCAAATGATCCGTGACCCGGACTCATCACTGCAGGAGATCTCCGATCACGTACAGGTTGATCCGGGAATGAATGTTAAAGTGCTCAGGACCATTAACTCAGCTGCTTACGGACTCGTTAGCAAGATTGGTAACGTTCAGCACGCGGTATCCATGATGGGACGCTCCAGGCTCGAGTCAATCATACTGTCAGTTGCTGTAAGAGACTCGCTGCCATTTATTAATATTCTTGCTCTAAATGAATCCAGGTTCTGGGAAGTTGCTGAAAAAAGGGCAGGCCTTGCGAGGGCCTTTGCAGGACATCTGCATCCGGCCACAAAGGCTGAATCCTTTACCGCAGCCCTTCTTCAGGATATGGCTGTTCCTGTACTTATCGGTGTAAATAAGGAGGGGTATGCCAGCATCATTGAAAAGTGGTTTGCTGACAGTTCATTAAGACTCAATGATCTTGAACAGGAAGCTTTCGGTTATGATCATGCCATGATAGGAGCTTTAATGGCCGAAGAGTGGGGCCTGCCTCAGTATCTAATAGATGCACTCAGTGGACATCACGACGAAGGTGATGACTCAGCGGCAGATCCTGCAGTCAGGCTGGTCTCCTGCCTACGCTACGACAGCGATGAAGGTCTTGAGCTGTTGAGGGATAAGTGCGTTTCAGAGTATGGTATAGACGAACAGCTGACAGCGCAGATTATTGAAGAAACACTAAATAGTTCAGAAGACTCCAACTAATAAACTATCAAAATAGGTCAGCACTGGCAGACCAAAGTATTAGTGATTACAGGTTAGTGTTCCTTCGTCATTTAAAACGTATATGCATAATACCCGTTGCCCATTGTGCAGCAGTGCAAATTCTGATTTGTTCCACGAGGACAAATACAGAATTTATCTCCGATGTTCTAATTGTAAGCTGGTCTTTGTCCCGGCGCGCTACTGGCTTAGCGCTGAAGAGGAGAGGGCGACTTATGATCTGCACGAAAACGATTCAGAGGATCAGGGGTATCGCCAGTTCCTCTCTCGATTAAGTGCGCCTCTTCTTGAAAAGCTGGGTTCAAATCAAAAGGGCCTGGACTTTGGCTGCGGCCCGGGCCCGACACTGTCGGCAATGTTAGAGGAGCGGGGTCATAAGGTGGACCTCTTTGATCCGTTTTATTACAATGATCCGGCGGTGTTTTCCAGAGAATATAATTTTATCTGCGCTACAGAAGTAGTGGAGCATATGCGAGATCCGAAACAGGATTTTGCAGCAATGTTTAAGATGCTGAAGCCGGGCGGTTGGATGGGGATTATGACCAGGCTGGTGATTGATAAAGAGGCTTTCACTCAATCGCGCTATATCCGGGACATGACTCATATCTGCTTTTACAGCCGGAGTACTTTTGAATACCTTGCGAAGGACTTTAATGCCGAACTGAACTTCGTTGGAAATGATGTGATACTGTTTAACAGGAAGTAGGGTAGGAGTATCTTATTTTCCCTGAAGAATGGAGCCCTGACACCACCCCCTGTATTGCTTGATGTGTATTCATTGAATAGTTTTAACCAAAAAGAGGAATCAGCTATGAATAGTTTTTTGGAGCAATTTTTATTTCAACACGGCGGTTCATTTGACGTCCTGCTTCAGTTTCATTTGTAGCAATCGGTCGTGTCTCTCCAAAAGTTACCGTCTCTAATCGGTATGGGCTTATTCCTTTTTCAACTATCAAATTTTTGACAGCCACAGCACGGCTGGCCGACAGTTCCAGGTTATACTCTTCTGTACCAGTGCTATCAGTATGTCCCTCTACTCTGATTACTGTGTCAGGATACTGGAGCATTACATTTGCAATACGGTCAATTTCCGAATAAAGTCCGGGCCTCAAGGCTGCTGAGTTATGGTCAAATGAAAAATCACCTTTCAGGGTGACTGCCAGAAGATTTCCTTCACGTCGAATCGCTGCTGCTTCTGAGTTGGCAAGGGCCTGTCGCATCTCTCTTTCCTGGTTATCCATCATACGTCCCACTCCTGCACCGGCTGCTCCACCAACAGCAGCTCCAATTGCGGCCCCAATGATAGTAGCTTCCGCATCCCCGCCTATCAATTGACCAATGAGCGCGCCTGCTATTGCTCCTCCTCCTGCACCGTAAGCCGCTCCCTTCTGGGTTTTATTGCTGGTGGCACATGAAGTAAACACTAACAGAGTGATAGCACTTAATAAAACAATCTTTTTCATAATGTTATATTTGCTGCAACAATAAACGTTGTACATAATCGCTTCCTCCCAACTTATTGATATTCTCAAATTTATCATACTTTCATAATGTTCCAATTATAAATTAAACTGCCATAATTAACATGACTTATAAGTGGTGTCGCATTTACGCTCTTCAGAATAAACTGTAATGCGTAGACACGACACCACCCATAGAGATTTAGAAAATGTTGTGGTATTATCTCCATATATCTCAAAAACTAATTCTTATCATTGGGGATTATATGCCAAAGAAGGATAAGACTGTTTTCATCAGTTATCGTCGGGAAGAAAGTAGTTACGTCGCCCGTGCAATATTCCAAGACCTTCAGAAAAACGGTTATGACGTCTTCATGGATGTTGAGAGCATCGACAGCGGAAAGTTCGATACAATCATCCTCAATCAGATTAAAGCACGAGCGCATTTCATTGTCGTATTAACACCAGGCACTGAAAAGCGTCTGGCTCAACCAAAAGACTGGCTTGGACGCGAAATTGAGCATGCAATCAAGTTGAAACGCAACGTCGTTCCAATTCTAGCTGACAACTTTACTTTTGAGAGTGCAGAGCCATACCTCAATAAGACATTGAAGCAATTACCCCGTTTTAATGGTATTACATTGTACTATGATTATTTTGAAGCGGGGATGGAAAAACTGAGGAATCGATTTCTGAAGAAACCGATAAACGTATCAGTGTCAGAAACCCCCTATAGAGATCAGGAAGCCGTTCAATCTACGATTAACATTGCCAGTAAACTTGCAATGCCTACGAAAATTCAGTTCGATGCTGAACATTACTCTAATCTCGGAATCAAGAATGCTCGTGATGGCAAGTATGATCAGGCGATTAAAGACTTTGACAAGCCTATTCAGCTAGACCCAGAAGGGGTTAAATTTTGTCACAATCGTGGGCTCACTTACGGTCACCTGGGTGAGTATGAACGAGCAATCAACGACTTTGACAAGGCAATTCAGATCGACCCACAATGCGCTAACGCTTATTACAATCGAGGGAATACATACACCGCCTTGGGCCAGTATGAACGGGCTATTAAAGACTTCGACAAGGCAATTCAGATCAACCCGAAATATGCTTTAGCTCATAAGATTCGTGAGCGTGCTTACAACGAGCTAGTTAAGCTAAATAAATAATTCAGGATCAGGTCTACACATTAAACACACAATGTTTAATGTGGGTGGAGTCGTTCGTCTTTACTTAGTCATTCGTCATTCCGTGATCGTCACTTTCCTTTCATCTTTCCATTCAACGTTGGACGTTTGATGTTCAATGTTCGACGTTCATCTTTCAGATCAATCCTTTCTCGTAATTAGTAGCCTTGCCACTACCTTCGGCAGACACGACCCCTCGGATTTCTCAAGGGCAGACCCCTTATCCGTTACTTCTGTTAGAATAAAACTATCCACAACAAGTATTTTTTAAACAACAATTGAATCAGGGGGACTAATATGAAGTTCTTTATTACGTTGATAGTGGGCGTATTAATACTACTTAAAGCAGCTGTTGTTACTGCAATACCTGATATGCCGGTTATACCTCCTTTTCCAAACATTGAATCAAACAACATGGTTTTTCACGTGAACAACATAACAGGCGAAGATCTTCCTGATTGGGGCACGCAGGCACAGCCATGGCAGACAATAAAGCACGCTGCCGGTCAGCTTTCTCCAGGAGACACATTAATTGTTCATGGTACTTCAATCCCTTACAGCGATGCCTGGCTCAGAATAGTGTTATCGGGCAATGAAAACCAGTGGATTACTATTAAGGGCGAAGACAGCGCTACAGGTGAAAAAGCAGTTTTTACACATAGAATGACTTTTGGTGAGCCTAACGGCAATTCAGCAAGTTACATTTATCTAAGCAATATTCATTTTTTCGGTGGCGGTGCTTCAGGAAATAATATAGTGATTAATCCCAATTCACACCATCTTGCATTTGAAAATATCGAAATCGACTGTGAAAGCGATGAACTGAACGAAAGTGCCGTGTTTACATATAATGATGCTCATGATCTGTGGTTTAAAGATATGAATATTCATCATTGCGGATATGAAAGAGATAACCCAACAACCTGCGCCGCTATCTGTGTTATGTCAGAGAATATTGACGAGGTTGTATTTGAAAATGTGAGAGCCGCAGATAACGTAGGTGACGGCCTTGGCGGTACCAGTTATATCAGGTACGGCAATTTCTACTTTAAACAATGCGTATCTGATGGTAATACAGGCGATGGTTATGACTTAGGTGGTACTCATGTCGTTTTCATGGACAGTGTTGCAAAAAACAATGGCGGACACCAGGGAGTCGGATTTAAAACCTGGGCAAAGGAAACCTGGATAGTAAACAGTGTTGCGTATAACAATGAACACCCCGGTGCCAGTATTAAACCGCGACATATCGGCCAAAATGATGCTTACATATTGAACTCTACATTTGCCATGAATAATATTGGAATTTATGGGGGACAACTTTCAACTAACTCTACCCTTCCTGAGAACGGTGAACTTAACCTTTATGTGCATAACAATATTTTTTACGGATTAAATACATCTGCGATGGTACTCACCAATATAAATATTCACAGCCTTCAGGAGGAAAGCAGCAACTACTACTTTTCTTTCTATGACAGCAGCCTTATCCCTGCTCCACACTGGACATACCAGCATGCAATTCATTATCGTGATGGAATTGGAGGAGTTATTGACTACTATTCTTTTATGGATATGACTGATGGAGGAAGATGGAGTATCGAATCCGGCCATGGTGCCGGCAGCATAGGTGAAACTGATGCACCCGAAAAATCCGATCCGGGATTTGTAAGTCTGACACCTTATGAACCATATAATAAAGATGCAGACTTGCATTTAATAGAGAATTCTCTTGCCATTGATAGTGATGTAACCATTCTAACAGAATATGATATTAACGGTTA
>PJEL010004518.1_pt1 | contig 11454 bp, 9 predicted proteins | sample 1853271 | NCBI WGS metagenome assembly PJEL01 (sample SAMN08108733, study PRJNA415343) | Invertebrate metagenome, whole genome shotgun sequencing project. | host: Globobulimina | place: Sweden: Gullmar Fjord | collected 2015-08 | reverse complement strand
AGTGTGCGCGATAGAGAGAGAGAGAGATAGAAAGACCTTCTAGTTCAAGTTCTTGACGACTTGCATTAAATGGAATATTTCTATTACTCTGTAACCCATAAAAATGGAAATACGCTCTCACAAGCAACCAATAACACCTGCACAATTGAAATCTTGAATACACATACCCCCTACTGTAACCTTCACACAGTGGAATAAACAACTTCTTACCCCCATGTGTACCCACAACAGCCTATTTTATGTATTCATTTTAACTTCTACCCCCAACCACGAGTCATTATTATGTACGCGAAATCAGTGATGCATAGCTCTCTCCGCATGCCTTACAGGTGAGGCAAGGTACTACTATTACCACACCACCACCCTTGTTTCACCTCCTTACGTGGTTGCTATCGGGGTTGGATGAAAGAGCCTCGTGTGAATAGTCCAAGTCATACGAAGATACCGAAATAGCTACAGATTCACTCACATGATGAATGTCTTACACGTTGAGCGAGTAGGTCCCTTAAGTCGTCCACATCCTAAAACCGTAACCCCCATACTACGTGCACACTTACCGCGTACAACAAGGTATTTCGAGGTCTACTGAAGTCTGATATTAAGTAGATGCTTCTGGTTACTTGGATTCTGCAATCATTTGTTGATTCTCAGACTGCGTAGAATCCTGAGAATCAGTAACTCGGCAATGGGCACAAAACTTTTACAAAAGCTTGTGAAGAAGTTAATAGGTGACACACTACCCAATGACATAAGATTTGTTCTAAGGGAAAAGCTTTTCTTTTTCCTGAGCTATTCATTGCGGTGGTATATCCCAGGAATACAGCACCAATCATAATGCATTTCCGTGTGATGCACATGTCCTGACCTATCAAGAGGTTAAGCCTGGGGATTAATGAATTCAGGCAAGGTGTGCATATACTGTTATACCTGCTAAACTCATAAAAGAGAGGGAACAGTCATCCTAATTGTACCCCTACACCCTCTGTTGTGTACTTCCAGGGTTTACTTGATTGTAGAGAAGGTCCACCTATCCACCGATTGCAAATGATGAGACTTGAATTAGTTGGGTATTATTGTAAGTATTCTGTGCCTAATATAACAATTTTAAGGGCATGGATCATCAGTATGTAATGATTGGACTTACTGCCATGGAATTACCAACCCCCAATCCAACTGTGTCGCTTTGTGGTTGTGAAAAAAATTCTCCGATGTTTCACAACTTATTGGAAAGAACTAATGGAACCATTGTGTTCCTGGAAACAGATCCTTCATGGGATGAGGAATGTCGTAAAACAGGTGCAGAAGTCTGTCTTATTTATACAGCAGGAACTGTAAAGGTGCAGACAAAATAACATTTTTCGTTTACGTGTTTACCCTTCCTCATGATCTGGTGTCAGTTGTTGTTATCACTCACTCACCTGTATATGAACTCCTCTCAAGTCCCACAACAGTATTGTCAGAGATGCCACTTGGACTGAACAAGATGAAACACTTTTGCTTGAAAAGGATGTGGGAAATCGTTCTTGGGGGATCATTGTTGTTATTGATGGGCTGCTACCTTCCTATGGTCCTGACCTACCCGGGCGTTCCATGGCTCTTTTTACAGCCCTCAAGCTAGCACGTAAATCTCCTCAAACACACCACACACATATATTTTTTCATGATGCACCTCGGGAGCACGAGAGAATAATTAGTGATGCCTTCATTGATGGCACAACCCAAAAGTTCACTGTATACGTGGGAGATGTTCTACCAAGGAAATGCCTCAAACATTGGATCATAAGGGGGGAGAATAGGACGGATAATGCATGAAGTGTCGGTTTGTGGTGCACGGCATTTTAGGGTAATGCGTTACGCTCCAGAATCTACCAAAGGCAACATTTATGTACAAATCCCTCAATATGACGCATTTCTGTAGAGTGTTGTTGACCATAGAATCACATTTGTCATATACAAGTATATTACTGCAAGGAAAAGTGCACGCCGCTTTGGCAGACTTCTGTTGCTATTTTACATACCAAAAAGGTGCCAATAAAACCGGTCATTTTATTCCACACTATTTGATATTACTACAGGACTTGACAATATCCCCTAAATTACAAAAACAATACATATTCAGGCAACATGACAGAACCCAATGCATGCACTATCGTGCAGCGGTGTAGATTTGAGTGTATTATTACGAAATAGTACATGCAAAACGTGTATGTTTAATACTGGCCTTTTGGGGGGGGATAGTTACAGGACAACTGACATGACACTGTACATCGGGACAATAGCCAGGGCATGGTGAAACAAAGCCAATGAAGAATGAACGCCACAGTATTTGTGCCTTTTTAGAGTGGAAATTGTAATCTGACATGCAGTTTGTCGTCTCAGCAGCAGATTTAAGCATGCATATCTTTCCACCCGGGTGTTGTTCCAAAAACCTATACATATACAGGGTACGAGAGAGGGAGAGAGAGAGAGAGAGAGGTAAAGGTATCGAAACCCCAAACTGTAGTGAAGACTACGAATTATTTATTAACTTACTTTGTACAGTCATATACATGCTTGTTGCAAACCAGCCAGAGGCTACCAGTCCTATTGTGTCTTCTCACTTGACATCTGGAGAATTCTGGTGTAGTTTTAAGACGAGACTTGTGCCATTGAGCATTTTTCCGTTTCATTTGGCAGTCCCTACAGTCCTCCAATTCACACGTATCTTTACAATATTCACATGCATCACATACAGAGGGAAATGGTTTTATGTATGGAATACAGGTTGAAGAGTTGACAGCGATACGGTTCTTCAGTACGTTTTCCGTCCCTACCCAACTCTTCTCGGACTGGGTTGGTTCAAGATTACTATTACATGTCTCCCTATTTCCAATGATGGGGGTGGGAGTCTCACTAGTGATATCCTCCCTAGTTGTGGACTGGCCAAACACACTATTCGTCCTTACCCGTTTAACGGTGCCTTTGAGGCGACGACGATATTGTTCACTATCGGTGGTAGGTGGATTCCATAGACGAGGTGATTTGGACAAATGCCTACCAAAAAACAGCTTCCTCTCCAAATCATCCTCCAAAATACCATTAGGCAATCTCTCTATATCTGTAACTTCTTCTTCAAAGTATATAGGTAAATCAGACCACATTGAACTTCGCTGCGCAAACACTGCTCTACAGTTCGGCGACCCCGTGAAAAAGGCGCCTGCTACGTCATTGTGTGAACAACCTACAAGCTGTTTCCCCTCTGTCAGTATTGGAGAACTCCGAGAACGTGATATTGTCGGCCTAGTCACTTTCGTTGTGGTCAACTTCTTACTCTCAACATTATCATCTATTATATCTGTCACACCTTCATTATCCCAAGAACCAGCATAACCACCACCTTTGATACACACCATCACCTCCTCCCTTTTCCCCGTGCTGCTACACTCCCCAGCCTCTTACAGCAGGAAGAAAAACAGTATGATGAGGGTGAAACGAACGGCGTAATGCATACAACCTAATCCGGGCTGCGAGGGCCTTGGCTGTGTGTACTGATCATACTCATCCTATCATCCCTTCAGCTTCTATTCACGGTAGAAAGTGGGGTCGAAGCAGTCCAGGTCGTGAGGCCGCCTGGGCCCAGTGCCCGTAGTTTTACTGTGACAAGCTAAAACTTTTTGTCCGGCCAAATTACCCTGGTACACCTATATGTGTTATGATACATCTACATATGTGTACAATAACATCAATAGGTGTACAAAGTATTTTTTCTGGTATAGAAATTGATTCTCAGATCTCTAGTGTCATTTGGGGGCCTATCCGACCATCATTCCATGATACTCGACACTGCTGCGACACACATAGCCCGCAGTAATAGGGGTTGACACTGATAATTATGATCGGCCGCTTAGTTGTATGGTGCACCTATATATATTGCAGAGAGAGTGCAGTATACGTAAGTGGTGGCACTAAGACTAGGCATCAGCTGTCAAACACGAACAACATATTTATGTATGTTTTCAAAACCGGCATCGGTTTGAAAAATCGACACGGTTGTGAAACGATCGTAATAACCGTACTTACATCGAAAGTACGGGCTCTTCTCCATATTTCCAACCACTGCACCCGCAGCCAGGTGAAGTAGTTAAAATATACAATAGTTTATTAACTATTACAGCCCAATCACAGGAATACAGTAGGATGATTTTAGTAGAGCTACGTCCTAATGCAAGTTTCTATTGCAGACGCAGTAACACGGGAGACACAAAATAAGGAAGTTCCGGTAGGATACAACTATACTATTGTGACAAAATTAATGAATGGCTGTCCTCTAGCCTAAACGACGGTTACACACTTTGCAAGTCGTATTTGTGCAACTGCTGCATCACTACAATGAGTCGTCTAAACATCGGCTCACGGTGTGGCTCAATAACATCTAATGATCAATCACTACTGCAAAAACCGATACTATACTAAGTCGGTTATACTCAAAGTAACATACCTCGGATACTTACATTTGCACACCAAGTACGTGATAGATGCCTTACCAATTATTGTTAAGCTTATGCGGCTCTTAACTATATATATATATATATATATATACACACACATGAGGCTTCAACCCTGATTGCTAAAGAGTTGAGTCTGAAACAATAACCACAACACCGACTAAAACCAATAGAGTATGTACGCCTATATCGGTGTACATGTATAATAACTGTGACGTCTGCACAATTCCACGTGGTGCCCTCTTTTGTATGCGAAATAGCGATAACCCGATTTACGGGTAAGGTAGTACCACAGTAGCCATACTAATCCTAACACCCTAATTCTAACTCTAACCCTAACCCTAACTCTAACCCTAACCCTTAAACCCTAACCCTATCCCTAACCCTTAAACCCTAACCTTGACCCTAATCCTATCCCTAACCCTAGCCCTAACCCTAACCCTTAAACCCTAACCCCCTAGCGCTAACCTTGAAAACTAACTCTAGCCCTAACCCTAACCCTAATCCTAACCCTAACCCTAACCCTTAAACCCTAACCCCCTAGCGCTAACCTTGAAAACTAACCCTAGCCCTAACCCTAACCCTAACCCTAACCCTAATCCTAACCCTAACCCTTAAACCCTAACCCCCTCGCGCTAACCTTGAAAACTAACCCTAGCCCTAACCCCGACCCTAACCCTAGCCCTAACCCTAATCCTAAACCATAACCCCCTAACCCTATACCTAGTGTGATGCTGCTGGGTTGTTATTGAAGTTGATGCCATCGTTGCAATCTCCGTGAAGCGAGCTCTAAACCGATTCTCATTCCTCAGAGCTTGTGCGACTACTGAGGTTTCACTGAAGAGGAAAGAATTTCATCAGCTTTAACGTGAGAAAACGAAAATGTTCGTTTTTCGTAAAACATGGATGGCGCTCTTGCTGCTCTTGTGGTGTCTGACAGCGGTTTCGATAGCTCTGAGTAGGCCGTTGTCTAGTAAAGAGGACATTGAAAAGGAAGGCCGGGAATTCCACAAGAATGTAGATGATATGGAAGACTTTGATGATGACACCGATTTTCTCCTGAAAGGCATGAAGGACAAATTCTTGAAACATGTGTCTGCCGTACCTCCATTTTTATTTGCTAAATCGATTGAGAGCGAAGGCATTGCGGATTTTCAACCTTTACAGAAAATTTTCAAATCGGACCATCATACAATGATTACCAATAGCTTTCTACGGATATTGCAAGACCATTCCTCGAATTCCGAGTACTTTGAAAGGACCGTTTTCATATCAGAAGAGCCTATTGGTACAAACGGTGATGAATTTTCAGTGTTTCTTAAGTTCCGCCTCTCAGGTAAAGATGTTCAACAGTCAGGAGTGATTTTTGCTCTAACGTTTACCACTGGAAAAATTTTGTCTATTTCTGAATCCCGGGAGGACGAGCTAGACCACGAGAAGGCTAATAATGATGCCGGGTATGCGGTATTTGGCAATAATTGGATGAAACAAGAAGGATCGGAGGAGAATCCTTTCCAAGGGTTCGCTGTTGTAATTGACACGAGCAAGAAGAGGCATAAAAAGTTGAATGACATCTCTATAATCTATAATAACGGTTTGGGGAGCCCGGAATCTGTATATAAAGCAGCCGTTGGTTGCAAGTCTAATTTTCACTTCTGGTCAGATAGAGATGATGTTCACATGTTAACGGTGAGGAAGTTCAAGCTGCACAATTGTTTACTGTTGCTGCAGCCTCTGCGTGTTATGTGTATTTTATTACTTGAATATTGTATGTTTTTGCTGTTCCTTTACTGATTGTTGCTCCATTCTGCCTGTCTTCTCTCCCACGCACCGTATGTATCTTGTAGGCATCACAACTCCGTTTCACATATATTAGTAGCCGAATAGTGCTTGAAATTGATGCATATAATACCGGGGAATGGGAAAAATGCTGTTCAGTACACGCCTCTTCTCTTCCAAAGGGTTTCACAAAAAAAGCCCACGTGGGTATGGTTGGTGTTGAACGTGGTGGAAATCAAGGGACTAGTAATCTTGACATACTTGGATTACAAGTGTATTCTGTAGGTACAGTTCCTGATTTTGCTGATATACACGAATCAAGGCAAGGCCACACCGACGTATTTGATCGCTTATTGTTGCGTGTGGAGCACGAAACCATGGAAATGTTTACTTTATTTCGAAGATCGATAGTTACTGCATCTGAAGTAGCAGAACGGAATGATAAGCTGATGACTGATTTGGAGACGTCGTTTAAAGGTGATAGACTGAAAGAGATGTCTGCACGGTTAACAGTAATAGAGAAGAAACTCAAAAAAGATGTACATCATAAACTGGATAGTCACGTGAAAGTTTTCGAGGATACCTTGATGAATAGGATTGATTCTACTCTACATGAAATGCACAATAACTCAAAATATTGGGTTATTCCTCTTATAGGTATCATTGTTCTCGCAGCTGGCATGTACATCTTTTCATTTATGAAGTACAGGGAATTGAAAAAAGCACATCTCTGCTGATGTGTTGTAGTTGTTTATTCAACCTAGCGCGTATAATGTTGAGTGACAGAGAGCTTTTACTGTCATTTTAAACACTAGTTTTAGTTTGTGTGGTTTTGAGCTCCACAGCTCAGAATCGAAACATTTATTTATTTATTTATTTATTTTGAAGTGTGAAAATGAAAGGCGAGATTATTCTTTGCTACTTTTACTCCCCCCTCCACCATTCATTTGAGTTCATTTGAGTTTGTGGAACTTTCTTCAGTCCCCGTTATTACACATTTTTATTACCGCAGCATCCTCTCAAATATGCCATCTGGATGCCATCTGGATGCCATCTGGATGCCATCTGGTTCATTAGGGTGCTATATATACTATGTTCAGTTATTTCTTGTCCTGCATATTCAGAGATACATAGGGATGGACAAGATATTAGGATATAACTAGGTTTAGACAGTAATGCCCCCCCTTACCGTGTGCCTTCATGGCCTTTGGCTAGGAGATGAGGCTGAAAACTGTTTTGCCGAATTGACAGCTTGGGAAATTAGAGAGTCAAGTGACACACCTTCCACCTTCAGAGAAGAAGAAGAAGAAGAAGAAGAAGAAGTGTATTCAAATGTGCTGCTGCTCTGAACAACCATTTTCTTTCTCTAACACATATATGACTGATAAAAAATGTACCTCTAACGCATAGATGAGGGCATCGTCCACGCGGGCAAGTTCGTCTTTCGTCTACAATGAGAATCAAAGATGCGGTATTACACACTCCGCTTTATTTTACTATTGTCGTACTGCTGCATCATTAGATATCCATCAATTTTTTCAAACCTCATTCATGCGCCTGGCGTGCCATAAGGCCTCTTCATCTGCAGCTTCTTTTTCAATGGTGAGGTTATCAATCAGATTTCGAATGACACCAGCCTGGATTTTGACACTTTCAAGAACTTCTGATAACGCTTCCTCTAGTTGCCGAGCGGCTAAAACCTCTAACTCTTCTATTTCAAACGCTCTCGATAATCTCTCAACCTGGATGAGTGGGTGGTATGTGTAGTCATTGTTCAGAATCTATCAAGGAGAGTTACGGGGCTATGAACTCTTTTGTGGTAGCACAAGCAGTTGGATTGGTGCGGAAGGCATGGATGGTTTGATAATGGACCAGACCTTACCTTCAGTTCTGTGGCAAGGCGCTTTAACTCCATTGTTAGAGAGTTCAAAGTTTCTCCCTGATCAACCACCACTGCATCATCATCATCATCATCATCATCATCATAACTTCCCCTCCCTCCTTCCTCCTTTAAGGTAGCAGCTGCTTTGTTGGAAGCAGCCGTGGATAGTAAAATACGATTCAGTTCATCCTTTGTTGCTTGATGTGCAATTTGCTCACTGTTTAGTTCTCTCTTGCACTCAGTCGTCAACATACGTTCTGTTACTAGCATCTGCACAAGTACCTGCATGTAGTCCCGCTCTCCGTCCTCCAAAACAATATCTCTTTCACAATAGCTCCCCGCCAGTGTACACTGTTGTCCTACCATCTCCTCTGTGTTAGCAATAGCCTTTGGTTCATAGCCAGCCATGGTGGCTGGTATGGAAGTGCTACACGATTTCACCATTTTCGCTGTGGAGCCTGTTCTCTCCATTGAGCTTCTGTCTCTACATCCGCTAGTATTATCACAAAAAGGAAAAAAATCTGTTTCATGTATGGCAGCACCACTATCAACTTCCTGTAACTGATCTTGTCTAGAGGGATGGATATTCACCGCCTGGGCTTCCCTCGGTACTGTCATTTCCATATTTTCCCCGTATCCTACCTTTACATGTTCCATTACATTGATTGTTTGTGTCAGTATTTCCTCCTTCTTCGGTAAATGTATCTTCTGTACACCATCAACGTCTAATTCAACGTATATTTTTCTTGAATCGATATTCAAATCCCTCGATTCAACCATCTTTAAAGACGGTTTTGGCTCGGATATACCGGTCCGCTTGTCACTACCTGTACTGCAGCAGCATTTGTTTTCCTGAAAACTAAGGCTACAACTACTCAATGATGAAATAGGTAAACTGAATGAAGATTCGTCATCATTAACGACTCGTTTCTCTCCTTCTTTTGGAAGGAAATCATCCCCATCACTCATCCCTGACTGCACAAGTACATTTCCGTCAAAGTATGTGCTCTGTTGCTTGGTTGCCTCTGCTTCAGATCCACTTGATTTATTACTATTTGCTGGTGCGGCTGTTAATAATAGCCTGGTATTAACGCATTAGAGTATCACTAACCACCAAAAATATTTGGGAGAATTCCCCCAAAACTGATAACAATATCTTATGAGCACTACATTGCATGGGACTGACTCACCTTTCAGTTTCTGTTTCTTTTAGTGCTCTGTTAAATTCTGCAGCATCGAAGATTGTCTTTAACCTTTCCACTTTAATATCTTCTGCTTTTGTAATTTCTTCACACGTTATTTTGTTCTGGCTGTTCTTCATGTCATCCATGTCACTGCCATGTAAAGCAAGACGTAAGCTTTCTTCACTTCTATGAAGCTCTGCTGTTTCCTGCTGAGTCTGTAATTCTGAAGATATATCCGTCATTGATTTTGTTTCAGCTTCCACTTCTAATTCACCGATAAGTATACTTTCAACGAGTCTTTGCATGTTAAATTTGGATCCCTGTCTTCCAAATTCCGATGCATTTCCACTATGAGGAAGATTGTTGCTTTTCTGACTTCCTTCTTCTTCCTCCTCCTTTTGGTTCTCATGTAAAAGTGGTGATAATGTAATGCAACTATTTTGAGGTTCAATTTCAACATGTGCAGGTAAGCTGTGCACTGATGGGCCATCCGATTTTTCTTCCGTATTGTCACACACTTTCCTTTGTAATTCTAACAGCACATTGTCACTTTGCTGTTCTATTGAGGATGATAACGGCAGTAGCTTTTCCCTTGCTGTATGATTATGGCAATGATTCTGCTGTTGCCCATGTTTTTCAATCGTTGGGCCCATAAGCTTTGCAATACGCTGCCTTGGATCAGCAACAGTATTAAATAACAAATCGCTAGTCACTTCTCCTCCAACTTCCTTTAGATCACGCACAAGCTGTCTCACTTTCTCATGGATCTCAGGGTTGGACTGTTCCTTTAATGACACATAATCATACCCTACCTGTCCTATAGTCTTACTACTTGGCATCATGATTCGTTCAACATATAGAAGAGTGGCCATACTCTGGTGATAATTCGAAGTGGATGATGAAACAGTTACAAGTAGGCTTGCTTGAGCCCTACGCTTCCCTAGTGTACCTTGAAGAAGCCAGGTCATATTGCTATCTCTCCATGGAAATCTTGTTTTCGTCTTTACTCTGCTGCTGTTTACATCGATTACCAACCCGTGTAGTACCTTTCCAAGTGCAGTTGGTGCTCTAGATGTTTCCCTTCTTGGACTAACAGGTGAATGAATCATTCCATCTTTAGATAGTGAAGAGCTGCATATGGATGGATCAGTGTTGGTGCTTATTGATAATTTTGTGGGGAGATCTATCAAACAAAGCCTTGTATTTCCACTAGCAGAGATCTTCAGATCTTTCACGTCATCAATTTCACTGCCCTCGGGCTCATCAGAACCATTAACATTACCGTTGTCTGCCACACCGTGCACTAGCCTTGTAATATCCAGAATTAACATGGCACAGCCAGTGGTGCGGTCATTTAGTTGTTGTTTTTCAAGATTCTTAAGGGCAACAGAACCTATTCTTAACTGCAGTTGTAGCTGGTTTGCACTCAACACACGGACATGGGTTGCATTTTCAGCAATGGGCCCCATTTCAGGGTGTTCTCTCACCCTGATAGGATGATGTCGTTCTTCTGCACGATGATGATCATTGAGTAGGTCTCGGATTCCATTGTCACCAATATGCAAGAAACAAAGAGATACAGAGCAATGTTGTTTATCTAAGTAGTGGCCAATCTCTAAGCATGTACGTTGAGCTACAGATTCACCACCACCTTCTATTGAACTGTTACACACATCAAACATTCCACACATACGATTATTTTCAACTGTTGCTCCTTGTCTGCAAGGCAGAGACAGGGGTTGAAGTGCAAAAATAGCTCCACTGATCCCTTCATCAAATACACCTTGCAGTACTGGTCGCACCGTAGACTCGAACACGTCTTCCATTTCCTTTCTAGGCTGATGCTCTTCCCCAGCAGCATTGCCATTAGCATCCACAAAAACGACTGAATCAAAGTTAAACACTTTTGCCCAATCAAAGGAAGTCAAATTGGTTTGTGAAAGTGCAGCTGCAACTGGAGAAACTTTGGAAGGGTTGGTAACAATAACCTCACCCTTACCACTACCTTGCCTAATTACTATGTTATTTTTAACAGAATTTAAACTATCATGGATGGCAGGATTCACTACTCTCAAGGTCACCCTAAGCCGTCTGCCATCACCTTTGGATTGTATGGTATTCCTTG
>PJEL010004517.1_pt1 | contig 11458 bp, 11 predicted proteins | sample 1853271 | NCBI WGS metagenome assembly PJEL01 (sample SAMN08108733, study PRJNA415343) | Invertebrate metagenome, whole genome shotgun sequencing project. | host: Globobulimina | place: Sweden: Gullmar Fjord | collected 2015-08 | reverse complement strand
AGGGTTGTTTAAATATTCCATGCATATCAATTACTGGGGTGATATCCTTCTTTTTACAGGCTTCGCACTGATTACGCTTCGGTTTTCAATGCTGTTGGTTCCCCTGTTCATGGCCCTGAATTTTATCCTTTTTATTATTCCAAGACTGGATAAATATCTGGCAGTTAAATACAATGAAGAATTTGAAGAATACGCCAAAAGGACTAAAAAGTTTATTCCGTGGATTTACTAAAATGGGAACCTCTTTGCAATGTGTCAGTTTGTTAAAAAAAGCATTGAGAGGGGCTGGAAAAAGCTGCGTTCCCTTCGGTCGCTCCACTTTTTCCAGCCCCTCATGCTTGGCGTTATACTCTTGTTTTCTAAATTAGAAATATATTTATTTTTAATTTTACATTAATAAAAAGGAGAATATTTATGTCCAGACAAAAATCAGTTACTTTCTTATGTGTTCTTTTTGTAACTCTTTGTATTGGATTTCTTACACCAAGTTCTGAATGCAGAGCTAATTCACCTGATGAAGCAGAAGTTAAATCGGTTATAAATGAATGGTTAACAGCATGGAATGGTCAGGACAAAGAAGGTGTATTAGATCTCTTTTCAGAGGATTCAGGAATAGCTAAAGGTAAAGAAAAAAAATTATTAACTAAAAAACAATACAGTAAAGAAGTTTCAAAAAGGCTTGCAAAGAATAAAAATATTAAAGCTGGTGATCCTGTTATAAGCATCAAAGGGGACACAGCAAAAGCAATAGTGCCGATGAAGTTCCCATCATTAGGTTGCAGTGCAGATGTTGTTTTTCTAATACGTAAATATGATAACGTTTGTAAAATCTACAGATTTTCAACTGAAAATCTGAGGAAACCATAAACCACTTTTCTTATTTTTAAATCTGTTATTGATTTTCAAGCTATTCGAGTAACCCTAAGGATTGACATGACCTGGAAGGTCGTTTTCAATCCATTGTTCATGAAGCCGGTGGGCAAGACATGCTGCAAACATGATTGGAATTAAACCGACAACCCTGATTGCCAGAATGAAAAAAATGGGTATTGCAGGCGATATCATTATAATTGTTGTGGCGGCCTTTATTGGCGGGCTAATTGCGCAACAATTCAAACAGCCATTGATCATTGGGTACATTTTAGCGGTTGTGCTGGTGGGACCGTATACCGGAGGTATTACTGTCTCTGGGATTCATGAAATTGAAATGCTGGCAGAGATCAGAATCGCCCTGCTATTGTTTGCCCTGGGTCTTGAGTTTTCTTTTAAAGAATTAAAGCCGATTCGAAAAATTGCAGTGATCGGAACCCCGATCCAGCTAGTTTTGACCATTGCCGGGATCCTGCGCAAGGGTCAGTTGATATCGAATCCAGGTCCTGATTTTATCATGGCCCTGGATGACAGCGGCGGGGTGATTGGTAAAAGGGATCAGGGACAATTTTGTAAACTCTCGAATTCTCTGGGTTGTGAAACACTCTGATTTTCCATTATGAAGCGTTATCTCCTGAATAGCTTAGGGGAAAATGACAGGCCACAAATTCACCCGGCCGGGCTTCCAACAGTTTCGGCGATTCTATCCTGCAGATATCCCTGGAATAGACACAACGATTCTCAAAAGCGCATCCTTCAGGAATATTAAAAAGGCTGGGGACTTCTCCTTCAATACGGGGGGGCTGGGTTTTTGCCAGGGGATCTGCAATATAAACACTATCCATCAGCACTTTGGTATAGGGGTGCCGGGGCATGTTTTGCGACAGGTTAGCCGGTGTGATTTCCACGATTTTACCCAGGTACATGACAATGATCCGCTGACAGAAATAATCCACCAGGGCAAGGTCGTGTGAAATAAACAGATAGGTCATATTAAACTGGTCGCCCAACTGCTGGAGCAGGAGAATGATCTGGGCCTGAACCGATACATCCAGGGCTGCCGTGGGCTCATCCAGGATGATAAACTCGGGCGTAAGGGCCAGGGCCCTTGCTATGACGGCTCTTTGTTTCTGTCCTCCTGACAATTGGTGGGGATAGGAACGGCAGTGCTCGGGTTTCAGGCCCACCATGCCCAACAGTTCCAAAATCCTGGCATTGATCTTTTCTGGTGACAGGGGAACCTTCTGAATTTTAAAGACCTCTTCTAAACTGCGGTAGATGGAATTACGCGGATCAAGGGAGGAATGGGGATCCTGAAAAACCATTTGCATTTTCCGCCTTAAATGGCGCAGCCGGTTTTTGCCGATGCCATTGACGTCCTGTCCGTCAAATGTAACGGTGCCTGATGTGGGTGGTATCAGGCTTAAAATGAGTCTTGCAAGGGTGGATTTTCCGCAGCCGGATTCGCCGACAACCCCCAGGGACTCTCCTTTGAAGATATCAAAGGAAACCTCATTGACCGCCTTTGCCTCCCCTGTTTTTCGATGCAGCAACCCGCCGGTCACAGGGAAAAATTTGGACAGATGCCGAATCTTGACTAAAGGGGTCATGACGCTGTCCTCCACTGGGGGGTGAATTGATGGCATTTTACCTGTGTCTTATTGACCTGGATGATGTCCGGTGTGTTTTCCATGCAGTATGCTTTGGCTTTGGGACAGCGGGGATGGTATCTGCATCCGTCAGGATAGGTTCGCACACTGGGAACATTTCCCGGGATGGCGTGCAAAGAGCGATCTGCCATGCCCAGTTTTGGAATACAATTGAGCAAGGCCTTGGTATACGGATGTTTCGGCTCCGCAAAAACAGATTCAACCTGTCCTGTCTCAACCACATTCCCGGCATACATGACAACCACTCGATCACACAGGTGGGAAATGATACCCAGATCATGGGTAATCATTATCAGCCCGATATTATGCTTTTCGGTGGTCTGTTTGAACAATTCAATAATCTGGGCCTGGACCGTAACATCAAGGGCGGTTGTGGGCTCGTCTGCGATCAAAAGTCTGGGGTCTGCGCATAGGCCCATGGCAATGACAATCCGCTGCTTTAAACCGCCGGAAAGCTGATGGGGATATTGACTAAAGACCTTGTCCGCATTGGGAATACCAAGGGAGGTCATCACATCAACCGCTCTTTTTTTGGCATCTGCTTTGGAGATGGCCATATGGAGCTTTAACCCTTCCACAATCTGATCCCCCACTTTGTAAACCGGATCCAGAGAGGTCATGGGGTTCTGGGATATCAGGGAAATCTGATTTCCCCTTAACTTCTGGTATTCTCTTTCAGATATGGCAAGCAGGTCCTGGTCATCAAAAAGAATCCGGCCGGCTGAAACCCGGCCGTCCAAGAAAGGAAGCAGGCCCATGATCGCCTGGGCGGTGACAGATTTTCCAGACCCGGTTTCCCCCACTAATCCTAAAATTTCTCCGGCATCAATATCAAAGCTGATGTTGTTCAAGGGTTCTACCACCCCGTCACGGGTCTTGAAGGAGACGTTCAGATTCTCCACCTTTAAAAGTGTCATTTCAGGGTATCCTCCCGGATGTCCATTATATCCACCAGTGCATCCCCGAAAAGGTTGAACCCGAAAACCGTGACCATCATGGCAAGGCCCGGAAAGACAATGACCCAGGGAGAAATAAACAGATAGGCAGTCCCATTGCTCATCATGGCACCCCAGCTGGGCATGGGCGGCTGGGCGCCCATGCCTAAGAATCCAAGGGTTGCTTCCAGTACAATGGCCTGGCCGATGCCAATGGTTGCAGCAACTATCACCGGGGCAATGGCATTGGGGAAAAGATGCTTGAACAAAATTGTGAAATCGGTGGCTCCCAGGGAGCGGGTAGCTTCCACATAAATTTCATTTTTCAGCATAAGGATCTGTCCCCTGATCAACCGGGCATATTGCGCCCAATAGGTCACGGCAATGGCAATGATGACACACTCAATCCCGCCCCCCACCACGGCAACCAGAAGAAGGGCCACCAGGATTTCCGGCAATGACCATGTCAGATCCGTGACAATGGACAGGCACTGATCCAGCCATCCACCGTAATATCCGGCAAGTGAGCCCAGAATAACCCCTATAAAAACAGACAGACCCACCGAGACAACACCCACATAGACTGAAATTCGTGATCCGTGGAGGATCCGGCTGAACACATCCCTTCCGAATTCATCGGTCCCCATGAAATGCGCCATGGACGGCGGGCTGTTCATGATATTTAAGTCCTGTTCCTTGTAGGAATAGGGCGCTATAAAATCAGCAGTCACGGCAATGAAGATGAGACCTGCGATAATGATAACACCCACAAGACCTGCCATGTTGGACTTTATTTTTTTTACACGTCTCAGCCACCGGTTGGCAGGTGGTTTAATATTTTCCGATTGAAGATTTTCCATGGTTAATTGCTAAAAACACCCTTTCAATTATGTTGATCCCTTACCCTGGGATCTGTAAGTGCATACAAAATATCGGCCAGGAAAGTGCCCATCATGATGCTCATGGCCAGAATCAGCATGGCACCCTGGATAACAGGATAATCCCTTCGAAACAGGCCGGTGATCAACATCTGTCCCAGGCCTGGCCGGCCGAAAACAATTTCAACGGTCACCGTCCCCCCCAGGACCCATCCGATCCGTAATCCCAGAATCGTGATAACCGGTATCAATGCATTCCTTAGAATGTGTTTCAGCAGGATGGCTTTTTTCCCAAGCCCCTTGGCATGGAGCATGACAATAAAATCCTTGGATGCCACTTCCAGCATGGACACCCGGGTGACCCGTGCAATGAGCCCTGCACCCCCCAACCCCACCGTAATGGCGGGAAGAACCAGGGACATAAGGGTGCCGGAACCGGATATGGGGAACCAGGGCAGCCACACAGCAAAAATTAAAATAAGGATCAACCCCAGCCAGAACGAAGGGATGGTGACCCCGAACAATGCCACCAGCATGGCCAGATGGTCAAAAATAGTATTTTTTGCTGCCGCAGAAATGATTCCCATGGATACCCCCAGCACAAAGGAAAGCACAATGGCGGTAAGCCCCAGGGTAAGGCTGTAGGGCAGATGGTGAAGCAGCAGTTCTGTTACCGGTCGTTTTTCAATGATGGATCGTCCCAGGTCCCCGTGAAGCATCTTTTTAAACCAGAGAAAATACTGGACCGGTACGGGCTTGTCCAGATCGTATTTTTCCACCAGTTTTTGTTCATGGGCTTTTGTCATTCCCGGACCGATAAGGTTGTCAATGGGAGTGCCGGGAACAATGTGAATCAGGGAAAAAATGATGATGGACACCACAACGAATATCGGGATCATCAGCAAACAACGGCGTAGGACAAACTGCCACATGGGATTTCTTCTCCGAACAGATTATAGGTCATTTTTCTTTTGGTTTTTTCTGATCTCTTTGAAGGACAGATTCCCCCAAAGAGATCAGAGGATAACATTACAAACCTAGGTTATTTTAAGTCCCAATCCAAGACGCCCATTCCCATGAAACGCCTGTCAAGACTGCCTTTCGGATGGACCAGGCGGTTACCCACGGCAAAAACCTTGGCTGGCAGGTAAAACGGGGCCCAGACATATTGGTTCAGAAGAAAGGTGTGGTACTCTTTGAAATTGGCCACCCGTTCTTCCTGTGTCCGTGACCGTGTCATGGCTTTTTGCATCAGGTAATCCGACTCATTGTCATGGTACATGGCTGCATTGGGATATCCCATGCGTTTTGAGTTTAAAAACCATTCCAGGATATCGGCATTCGCCCAATCATATGACCGGACAGCCAGCTGGTGTTCGCCTTTTTTGTAATAGGCCCTGATGGAGCTTGGGTCCATCAGGGTTATTTTCGCATCGACACCGACCTTTGCCAGCTGGGCCTGGATCACCTCGGCCGAACGCCGGTAGGAAGATTCATTTTTAGCCAGCAGTTTCAGCTCAAGTTTTTTGCCATCCTTATCCACACGGATTCCGTCCGGACCCATTTTCCAGCCCGCTTCTTCAAAAGCAGCCTTGGATCCTTCAAGATCAAAGCGGATCTGATCTTTGGGATCCACCTTGCTTGCCGGGAGCGAATCGATCAGATATGTGTAGGCGGGTAGGCCTGCATTTGCAAACACGCTTTTGGTGATGCTTTCCTGGTTCACTGCCAGGGCGATTCCCTTTCTGACCAGTACATTATCCAGGGGAGCTGCCTGGGTGTTCATGACCATGTGATACAATGAGTCACCGGCCAGGCGTACGATATTGAGTTTTTTATCTTTTTCAATCTTATCGATGAACATGGTGGGCACGGCAAAAACAACATCCAGTTTACCGGTTTTAAGTTCCAGAAACCGGGTGGATTCTTCTTTCATATCCCGGTAGATGACACGATCAATATTGGCAGGTCCTTTATTTTTAACCAGAGCCGGTCCCCAGGTGTAGTCTTTATTTTTTAGAAGGACCAGTTCATTCCCCGGTGACCATGATTCAAATGTATAAGGCCCGGAGCCCACAACCTGCTTGATACCGAATTCTTCTCCATATTTTTTATAGGCAACCATGGAGGGAACGGACATAAAGGACTGGGACATATTAAAAAACATATTGGGATCAGGGTATTTCATATGGATGATAACAGAATTTGGGCCTGTGATTTCAACAGTGTCAATGGAGGCCACCATATATCCTGACGGGCCGGTTTCCATCTCCTTGAGAAACCATTTTACCACCTCTGAATTAAAGGCAGAGCCGTCATGAAATTTAACGCCCTTTTTTAATTTCATGTCCCATGTCAGGCCGTCCTCGCTGATGGTCCAGGATTCAGCCAGAGACGGATAAAACTTTCCATCTAATCCCCATTCGATGAGTCTGTCAAAGATGATGTACATTGCTTCATGGTTCAATTCCACTTTAATGGGGTTAAAGGTTGTGACGCCCAGTTCATTGGGGTTGGCCGCAGCATATATTACCTTTTCCTCTTTTGCCTGGACAGGTGCCAGAATAAACAATGCCGTCACCAGCATTAACATCAAATAACCGATTCTTTTTTTCATGTGTTCCTCCTAAAGCGTTATTGGGACATTTAACCGTTCTTGTATTCAAACTTGGCAGATCGCAGGACACTTGCTAATTGCCGCTGAAAAGCCTTCTGCCCGGAAGCTTTCCTGTGTGTTCACCCTTTTCAATAACAATGGTGCCATTTATGATCACCTGGACAATTCCCCTGGGATACGCATGGGGGGTATCAAATGTGGCAATGTCATCGATTTTCCCGGGATCAAAGAGCACCAGATCCGCGGCCATGCCTTTTTTAATCAGGCCCCGGTCCTTTAAGCCCAGTTTTTGGGCTGGAAGCCCGGTCATTTTATGAACCGCCTGCTCCAGGGAAATGATTTTTTTTTCACGTACATATCTTCCCAAAACCCTGGGAAAGGTACCGTAAAAACGGGGGTGAACCGGTGATTTACCCGTGGGACCATCCGGTGTCACAGAACATCCATCAGAACCGACCATCCCGCAGGGGTGCTGCAGGATGGTGGTCAGATCGTTTTCAGACATGGCAAATACAATCATTCCAAGCCCCCCTTTTTCCTCACAAAAGACCTGGAAAATGGCCTCCAGGGGATCAAGTTTTCGCATCTCGGCCATGGCCGCGACAGTGAGGCCGTTCAGTACCCGGTTTTCAGGCTGTGCATATCCCATGATCTTTATCTGATCCCAACCCAGTCCCTCCATGGGATTATCCCAGCCGTCGGCGGGATGGATCATGTCAGCCATTACTTTTTGCTGACCTTGGGGTGAGTTGAGGATATCCAGCATTCTTGTGGAACCTCCCTCCTTGGCCCAACTGGGGAAAATTTCCAGTAAACTGGTATGATAGGCCGCATAGGGGTATTGATCAAAGTTAACGCGGATTCCTTCTTTTATGGCCTGGTTGATTTTTTCAAGGAGTTCGCCGCTTTTTCCCCACATGACAGGAGTTTCACATTTTAAATGGGAAATCTGAAGGGATACACCTGATTTTCGGGCCACGTCCAAGGCTTCATCAACGGCTTCAAACAGAAATTTCCCTTCGCTTCGCATGTGGGTTGAATAAATACCCTGGAACTCATTAACCACCACGGCAAGTTCCGTGAGTTCAGAGGATTGGGCAAAAGCGCCCGGGTGATAAATCAGGCCGGATGACAACCCAAAAGCCCCTTTTTCAAGCTCTGTTCTCAAAAGGTGTTTCATCTGTTTTATTTCCCCGGCATTGGGCGGTCTGTCCTCATATCCCATTACATTGGCCCGGAGGGTGGAGTGGCCTACCAGGGGAGCGACATTGACGGCGGTTCCCCGAATGGATAACTGCTCATAAAAATCATCCAGGGTTTTCCAATTCCAATTCTTTTGGGGGATATGGTCTTTATAATATTTGCCCAGGTCTGTCATGTATTCCATGAACGCATCCTGTCCCGAGGCAAGGATCGGACCGGGAGACCCACCGCAGTTACCGGTAACTTCAGTTGTCACCCCCTGCCTGACCCGGCTTTGGGCCAAAGGTTCCAGCAGGAGGGTGAAATCTGAATGGGTGTGGATGTCGATGAAACCCGGGCAGACCACCAGGCCTGATCCGTCAATGGTCGTGGAACAAATCATATCGATATCAGAATCCACATGGGTGATCATTCCATTGAAAACCACAAGATCTGCCTGGAACGCATCTGCCCCGCTCCCATCAATTATACTGGCATTTTTAATGAGCAGGTCAACCATGATAATTTTCCTCTTTGCCATTGCTGACCCTTGCCATGGCCGTTGTGCCCTGCAATTGATCATGATCCTGAATGAATTGTCTGAGTACAGGCAGTATCTTTTCCATGGGCTCTTTCAGGGGGCAGACAACCGCTATTTCTGTCTTTTTCTCAAGATCTTTGGCATATGAACTTAAGGCTTCACTGCTGCCGCCATTGCCGTTGAGTGCCACAGCAATGACCTTTGTCCCATACATTTCAATCAGTTTTATCTCAGTTTCTATATCTGGCAGCAGGCACCCCAGGTCTTCGGTTGTATCATAAAATTTTCTAAAGGGTGTGTGCTGAAGAATCACGCCTTTGACATTTCCGGAAACAATGATTTCCGTACCGCAGGGCCCCAGGGGATTCCGAGTCCCGGACTGGCCTTCAACAATAATAAGATCGGGCTTGGCCTCCTGCTCACACTGCACAATGGCTGATTCAATCTCTCCGCTGACAAAATCATTGATGGTGGTATCCAGGATAAACCCATAGGAATTGCCCTGGAGCCAGCCGGTCTGGCCGGTGTATATCATTTCAGCTGTCATTCCCGTTTTCCGGCATGCCTCAACGATCATCCGGGAAGTGGTTCTTTTTCCCAGGGCGCAATCTGTACCCAATACGGCAATTCTTGGAATTTTCATGTCAAAGATACGGCCGGACCAGAAATGGAGCTGGTCATAGGGTTTATGCCTGCGAACATCGATGATCCTGGCATTGCTTTTTTTCGCTGCTGCCTGAAAAACCGGATTGTCCCCGAGCAGCATATGCATCCCGTTGACAATGGAAATACCCTGGGTGAGAATATCCAATGTCAACGCCAGCCATTGTTCATCCAGCCGGCCCCCGCACAGCGCAACGCCGATGATGGCATAATCGGGTTTTTTGCCCCTGTCCGTCAGGTAAGCCGCCATATCTGAATAAACAGGAATATTGCGGAAAACCCCGTCCAGGACCTCACCGGCATCCTTTTCAGCACTGTTTTGGTCGATAACCCCGGTGATGTCAAATCGCTCGGACCCGCGGATCAGGCCATGGGCCGTTTTGGCGTCCTCGTGAGCCAGGCTGCCGTTGGTCAGGACAACTGCTGTTCCCATCATTTGGCTTTTTTTTGTGTTCATCAGAGTCTTTTTACTCCCAATCCCGGTTGGTCCGTTGTTTTTAACCATCCATTTTCCATGATGAAGCCGCCGGATACAATATCCCGGGCCAGGTCCAGGCTGCCGTCCAGGTCCAGATATTTTGTGGCCCTGGACGCCAGGGCCACATGAAGGGCGCCAGCAATACTGACAATGCTTTCATCCATGCAGCCCCACATCAGGTCAATACCGGCGTGTCCGGCCATATTGGCAATTTCCATTCCCGGGGCAATGCCGCCGCATTTCATCAGTTTAATGTTGAACATACCAAACGGCTGGGGCAATGTGAGAAGATCTATCGTGCTTTCTGGACGCAGAAGACTTTCATCGGCCATTGAAATCCGACGGATATGATCCGGCAGTGACCTCATTTCCGAATGCGCTCCTGCTTTAAGCGGCTGTTCGATAAACTCCACCAAACCTGACGTTTTTTCATAAAAATGATGTAATTCCTTAAGACCATATCCCTGGTTGGCATCGACACGCATGTGTATGGTCTGCTTGAACTCTTCGTTTAGTCTCAGAATCCGTTCGATATCCTCTTCAACATCCAGACCGGTTTTTACCTTTAGGATGGAAAAACCGTTTGCCAGGTATTCCCTGGCTTCTTCCAGAGTTTCCTTGACAGGCATTATCCCGATGGTGATGGAGGTCGGCAGGGATTGGTGAACCCGGCCAAGAACGTCTGCCAGGGGCAGGCCCATTGTTTTGGCCGCAAGATCATGAAGGGCAATGTCTGCCGCTGCCATTGCTGCGGGCGTATCTGCCAGGACCGTATTGAGTTCCTTTAGCAGTGAACGACTGTACCTGATATCTTTTCCTGACAAAATGGGTTCCAGGCTATCGGTCAGGGCCTTTTCACAAGAGGTTATACTTTCACCGGTCACATCTTCGGATGGTGAACCCGCCCCGATGCCGGTGATACCGTTTTCAGTTTCAAGACTCACAAACAGGTTCTCAACCGAGCTTATGGTTTCATAGGCAATGGCATAGGGACGTGTGAGCTCCAGATCCTCTTTCCAAATTGTAATATTTTTGATTTTCATAAAATTTTCCTTGGGTTTATTCAGATATCCAGCCTTTGATTTTGGGCGGTAAAAGTGTCCATTTACGTCGCGTATGCGTCACCATGAATGACTCGGCATGGCTGACCCCTTCCAATTGACTCATTTCATCTTCATAGAATTTAAACATCCATTCAATCCCTTCTGTTACAACCACTTCGGCAAATATATCGTAACGGCCTGTTACGGCAATGGCCCAGGCTACATTTTCAAATTCCATGAGCTGGTCAATGACCTGCCCCATTTTTCGGCCTTCATCCACGCGGATGGCAATGATGGCCACCAGCATATCCTTTACCCTGAAAGGATTTACCATTCCCGCCACTTTGAAGATACCGCGCTCGATAAGCGAACGAACCCGGGACTGGACGGTGGGGGCTGAAACCTTTAAATTTTCTGCTATTTCCTTTGCCGGCATCCTGCCGTCCACAGACAGCAGTTTAATCAACTGACGCTCGATATCATCTATTTTTTTATTATCCATGGGCACACATAACCTTATAATATAAAATTTTAATACCGAGTAATAATATTATATAAAATTTATTGTCAATTAATTTTAT
>PJEL010004516.1_pt1 | contig 11459 bp, 8 predicted proteins | sample 1853271 | NCBI WGS metagenome assembly PJEL01 (sample SAMN08108733, study PRJNA415343) | Invertebrate metagenome, whole genome shotgun sequencing project. | host: Globobulimina | place: Sweden: Gullmar Fjord | collected 2015-08 | reverse complement strand
CGGCCTTGGCCGACCAATCGCGTAAGGACCATCTGCACGAGCCTGTCTTCGGCGTGAGCCCAACCCAAAGCGGCAGCGACTGCGTTGTCGTTCAAAGCATCGACTTCGAGCACGCCGTCAGGAGTACGTTTCATCAAAACGTGATGTCCGTTGATTTCGAACTCTTGTGCTGATGTCGTGATACTCATGAAACCATTGTAGTGGTTCAAGAGCTGACGGAGGGAGGGGAAAAAACGCAATGGCGCAAGGACGCAGAGATGAGAAGAGGGAGAAGCACTGCTATTCTCTCGGGGGGAGATTGTGGTGAAGCTTATGGATGGCAAAACCTGTCTGATTACCGGTGCAACTTCTGGTATTGGCGAACAGGCTGCACTGGCGTTAGCAAAGATGGGCGCGTTAGTTGTTGTCGTTGCCCGAAATCGTCAACGTGGCGAAGCGACACTGAAAAAGATCAGAGAGGCCGCTGGCCCCGAAGCTGGTCTTTTGGTGCATGATCTTCAAAGCCGAAGCGGAGTAGCTGCATTGGCCGAGGAGTTCTTAGAGAAGTACGAGCGGCTTGATGTCTTGATCAATAATGCCGGACTCACAATCGGAAAGCGTGAATTGACTGAAGATGGTCTCGAAATGACATTCGCCGTCAATCATATGGCGCCGTTTCTTCTGACGAAATACTTGAGGCCACTGCTCGAGAAAAGTGCTCCCTCACGTATTGTCACGGTGGCCTCTGATGCCCATCGTCAAGGAAAAACGAATTTCGAAGATCTGAACGGCGAACGTAAATTTTCGGGGTGGGCAGCGTATTGTCAGTCAAAACTCGCCAACATTCTATTTACCCGGGAATTGGCTCGTCAGCTCAAGGATAGTGGGGTGACGGCGAACTGCCTGCATCCTGGGGTCGTTGCAACCCGGTTTGCGGGGACCGGGCCCTTATTCATTCGTTTCTTCTTCCTCCTTGCCCGGCCCTTTCTTGTGTCGCCAGCTCGTGGAGCTGAGACCATCGTTTACCTCGCGAGTTCCCCCGACGTTGCAGGAGTGAGCGGACGCTACTTCGCTAAAAAACGTCGAGCAAAACCGACGGCTGCTGCCCTGGACATGGAGGCGGCGAAGCGACTCTGGCAGCTGAGCGAAGATTTGGTCCAGTGATCTCAGCGTTATTTGGGTCTTTGTCTCGGCAAGTGCTCAGCATCGGGCGAAAATGCGCGTTAGAATAGTGCGCGTTGACGGTTCCATCATTTGCACGACTCGGCACGCTCGAGGAAGTTGGAGTTCTATGAGGGCCACGGGGACTACAGTGTCAAAAACAATGCTCAGTGTTTTGTTGATAATGGTGTTCTTATACGTGCCGCTGGGTGCGGCGCAGAGTGTCGCTATCGATGTAACAATCGATGTACCAATCGTTTTCACTCAGCTAACGCCCGCAACAGGGATCTCCCGAATTGTGATGCTGACTCCAGGGTCGGCGCCTGAGCACATCACTCCAACCTTCTTTTCGGCATTGCATCCCGAGGTCTCTTACGACGGAACACGTATTCTTTTCGCGGGAAAAAAACAATCGAACGACGATTTTGATATCTTTGAGATCAACATAGATGGCTCCGATATCCGTCAACTGACTTCTGATTTTGGCGACTGTCGTGAACCCTTCTACCTTGCCCGCGCTGCGGTCAATCCGCCGCTCTTTGATGATCCAGTGCGCTGGATCGGCTTTACACGCGCTACCGATGAGGTTGTTGATGAACTCGGGCGCGGCCCTCTGACATCTCTTTATGTCACCAATATCGAAGAGATCAAGGGACGCGAGCCCGTGCTGTGGCAAACGACCTACAGCCTTGGAAATGATGTTTCGCCAACGGTGTTGCGGGATGGTCGCGTACTCTATACCTCGTATTGGAATACCCAGGCCAAGTTGATGACGCTGACCTGGGCTGGTGATAATGCGAACCTGTTTCGCAACCCTGTCGAAGCTAAGATTCAGGTAGAAGCGTGTGAACTCGCCGCAGATCGTTCGATCGTGTTTGTTGAATGCTGCAATAGGACCGTTGGCGGTGATCTGGTCATGGTTTCGTTGCGACGCCCACTCTTCTCACGCGAGGTTCTCGCAGAGTCTCCTGGGCGATTCCGTACGCCTCACCCGTCTTCTCAATCGGGTCTGCTGGTCTCGTTTGCTGCAGGTGACGAAAACTTTGGTATCTACACTTTTGATATGAAAGCGAAGGCCATAGGCAAACTCGTGTTTGATGATCCTGCCTACGACAACCTCGATGCCCAGGAGATTCGTGCACATCAGGAACCGATCGCGCGCATTCCGATGCTCGAATTTGCCTCGGTGCTTGATATCGAAGGTTTTTCCGAAGCCGGACAACTGCACTGCATGAGCGTTTACGATTCTGACGAGGCGGAAATAAGACGTCTCGCACCTGGATCGGTCAAGTGGGCTCGTTTTGTCGAAGGAATTGGCGTTGACGCTGTAAATTGTCGAGGCGGAGACGAGAGCTGGCCGCCGCCTTGTGTCGAGACGCGTGTGCTTGGCGATGCCCCAGTGGAGACGGACGGATCGTTCTTCGTTAATATCACCGGAAACATACCCTTTTATATCGAACTCCTCGACGAGAAAAAGGATGTATTACATACCATGACGAGTTGGATGTGGGTGAGATCAAAGAGCCAACGCGGCTGTATCGGCTGCCACGAAAACAAAGAATTGGCGCCCCAAAACCGCGCGACCGAAGCACTGCTCAAAATGCAGCCGACGACGCTTATCGGAAAGCCCGGCCCGACAATGGTGAGTAGTCATAACGAAGGACACGAATGATGAATACAAATTGCAAATTCACGGTTTTCGCACTGTTTCTGTGTCTTCTGCCAGCGGTTGTCTTGATGGCCGCTGACCCGCCACAATTTGTCGATATCACGTCGCAGGCTGGGATCTCATTCAATCACACCTTTGGTGATGCCAAGATGAGCAATATTCTCGAAGCGACAGGGCCGGGTTGTGCGCTTTTTGATTATGATAACGACGGTTTTCTTGACCTCTATGTTGTCAGTGGAATTTACATTGACGGAATCAATACAGAGACGGCCGGCAAATCGAAGATGAAACCGGTGAATCGTCTCTATCGCAGCAATAAAGATGGAAGTTTTACTGATGTCACCATCAAGGCCGGCGTCGGTGATTCAAGCTACAGTATTGGAGCGGTGGCCGCTGATTACGATAATGATGGTGATCAGGATCTTTTTGTAACAAATTACGGTCCCAACATCCTCTACCGCAACAATAACGACGGCACCTTCACTGATATTAGTAAGAAGGCTGGAGTTCAGGGTCCGGAGAAGCTCAAGGATTTCACGAAGTGGAGCCTGCACGCTGCGTTTTTTGACTACGACAAGGATGGTTTTCTCGACCTCTATGTTGCGAACTATCTGGCCTTCGATCCCGAATATGACCTCTACTTCAAACCCGATGGTTTCCCAGGGCCTCTCACTTACGAGGGGCAACCCGATATCCTGTATCGAAACAACGGTGATGGTAGCTATAGCGATGTCACCAAAAAATCCGGGTTGTTTGAACCAACCGGGCGTGCGATGTCCGTAGGTGTGGCGGATTTTGACAATGACGGTGATCCCGATATCTTTGTTTCGAATGATGCGATGCAGAATTTTCTCTTTCGCAATCAGGGCAATGGCACTTTCAAGAACGAGGCCCTCGAACTCGGCGTTGCCTTCGGTGAATTCGGTGAATCGACTTCGTCGATGGCGCCGGCGTTTGCCGACCTCGACAACGATCTTGATCTTGATCTCTTCGTGCCCGACATGGGGTTCTCGTGTCTCTATCGCAACGATAAGATTGCATTTTCAGGTGTGACCGCGACAGCGGGGATCGCCGCGGTTTCTGGCCAGTATACGAGTTGGGCGCCGCTGATGTTCGATTTCGACAACGACGGTTGGACCGACATCTTTATCACGAATGGAGACGCCCATCACGTTTATGCCGAGGAGGATCTTCTGCTCCGTAATCGCGGAAATTTTACTTTTGAAGATGTCTCACTGAAAGCCGGTGATTACTTCACCAAGGCCGAGTACGTCGGCCGAGGCGCCGCAAGTGGTGACATCGACAACGACGGTGATGTTGATATCGTCGTCATGAATGTTGGTGGTCCGGCGTTGATTCTTCGTAATGAGCTCGAGAGCAAGAACCATTGGCTCAGCCTGCAACTGGCCGGAACCTCGAGCAATCGCGACGGTGTTGGCGCACGTGTTGTTGTCACTACTGGAAAAGTCACGAGGATGGCGGAGGTCACAGCCGGTTCAGGTTATCTCTCAAATAATGACCGGCGGCTTCACTTTGGCCTCGGCAGCGCGGCTACGATCGATCTCATCGAAGTGCGTTGGCCCTCTGGTATCGTTCAGAAACTCGAAAAGGTCAAAAGCAATCAGCATATGACGATCACCGAGCCGAAGAAATGATGAGTCGTACGAAGATTCTGTTAGCCGTTGGCGTCGCTGCCGCCATCGTCGTTTCCGTATTGGTTCAGGCTGAAGGTATTCGTTCAGACGGGGTTGTGACTGAGCATTTCCAACCGGAGGATGCTCTCTACAAATCGCCGGTCCACATGGCGATGAACCGCGATGGAAGTCGATTATTTGTCGTTTGCGAGAAGGCAGATTCGGTGCAGATCATTGATTCGAAAACACGCCAGGTGCTCGCTGAGGTTCCGGTCGGTCATTTGCCCTATTCGATTGTGGTCAGTCCCGACGATACTCGCGCTTACGTTTCAAATCGCTGGGATGACACGGTTTCGGTCATCGATACTGCAAGCTTTGAGGCCGTTCAGGAGATCGTAACTGGTGGAGATCCCCACGGATTGATGCTTGATCGCGAGGGGAAAACTCTCTACGTTGCGAACTACTATCACAACGATGTTTCGCTGATTTCAACCGAGACTTTCGAGACAGTGAAACGCCTCAAGACGGCCCAGCAACCTGTCGAATTGACGATCAGTCCTGATGGCCGCTACATCTATGTCAGCAATCTCATGACCAGGCCGGTGCCGTTTCGGGATCCGCCGATCTCCGAAGTGACAATCATTGATACCGGGATGCAGATTGTCGTCGATCGACGCATGATGCCTGGGGTCAATATTTCGCAGGGTATTGCTGCTTCTCCCGACGGCGAGTTTGTCTGTGTCGCTGTCAAGATTCCAAAGAACCTCATTCCGGAGACACAGATTTATCAAGGTTGGATGGTGACCTACGCGATCGCTGTACTCGAAGCAAAGCCTGGCGGGCGGGTTGCTTACCTTCTGCTTGATGAGATGAATCTCTACTTCGCCGATCCTTTTGGCCTTGCTTTTTCGCCTGATAGTTCGAAGCTTTTCGTCGGCTCTTCAGGCGTTGATGTTGTTTCGGTCATCGACATGGGGAAGTTGCGGCGTTTGCTCGAGGTCGAAGACGGCAAGATTGGGCTGTCTGATGAGACGATCAAACTTTATGCTCGCCATCTTGGCATCAGCTTCGAATATATCGTTGACAGGATCGATACCGGCTTCAACCCTAAGGGGCTAACCACGGATCCGAGCGGTACATCTGTCTACGTCGCGAATCGGCTCGCTGATTCGATTTCTGTGATCGATATCAAGAGCCACGAGGTCGTTGATACGATCGATCTTGGTGGACCGAAAACGACGACTCAAGTGCGTCGTGGTGAATATCTCTTTAATCACGCGATCATCAGCTTTCAACGTCAGATGGCCTGCAATACCTGTCATCCAGAGAATAATGTTGATGGTCTGCTTTACGATATCGCCGTCGATGGTGGACTTGGTGGCAACCTTGTCGACAATCGATCGATGCGTGGTGTCGCCTACACCGGACCTTTTAAGTGGAGTGGTAAGAATCCGACCCTGCACCGTCAAGAAGGCCCGCGGGCCGCTCAGCTTTTTTTTCGCTCGCATGGATTCACTGGTAACGATCAGAAGGCCGTCGTTGCGTTTATCGAGACGATTCCGGTCTACCCCAATCGCCATATTCCGGAGCAAGGCGGGTTGACTCCGGCCCAACAGCGCGGCAAGGAACTTTTTGCACGAACTCAGACAAATGAAGGCTCTTATATCCCGATCGGTAATCGCTGCATCACGTGTCATCCTGCACCCTTTCACACTGGGCGGCAGATGAACGACGTCGGTACGAAGGCCTACTTCGATACCGATGGCGAATTTGATACGCCCCAGCTCAACGGCGTTTATATGTCGCCGCCGTATCTGCACGATGGACGCTGCTGGTCGCTCGAAGAGATCTGGACGCTTTTTAATCCATATGATCTGCACGGGGTTGCCAACGATATGACCAAACAACAGCTCAATGACCTCATCGAATACCTGAAGACCTTGTGAGGCAAGATGAAAACGACGAATACACAGACGCTTGTTGCCTTCGGAACGATCGTATTGATCGTGATCGCCCTGCCGATTTATGGTGAAGAAGAACTCGAAGATTTCCCGCCGATCTACGAACATTGGGAAACGATAACGACAGCTGATGGCCTGCCGAATGACCATATTTTCTGGGTCGAATTCGACAACGTTCGTAAGGATCGAGTATGGCTTGGCACCGACGACGGCCTTGCGTGTTATTTTCCGAAAGACCGCTCGGTCAAGGTTTGGCGCCCTGCTGATGGTCTTGGACATCAGGCGGTCATGTCAGTCGCAGTCGATGAAAAAACCGGAGATGTCTGGGCAGCCACCTTCGGGGGATTGAGTTTGATTTCGGGCGACAAAGTTGTCACGAATTTCACCCAGGTGAACTCCGGCCTCGCGAATGATGTTGTTTTTGCTGTTATCACCTATCAGGGTGAAGTGTGGGCGGCGACGACTGCAGGTACCAGCCGCTACAATCCTGAAACCGGCGAATGGAAGATCTACAGTTCACTCAATATGCCGACGGATGAAAATTGGTGCTACAACCTTGCAGCCGGCGACAACAAGGTGTTTATTGCGGCGTGGGGTGGGGGCATCATCGAATACGATATTAGCGAAGATCATTTCCGCCATTATCTTGATCCCGATAACGAGTTCGAGATCGAACTCTTCCCGAATGACGGGCTGGTACACAACATTACAACGAGTCCTGCGTACGGTGATGGTCTGCTCTGGGCGACGACGTACTTTGGTCTCAGTGTCTATGATTTTCGCCGTTGGAACAGTTATTTCGACCACGACTCGGGTCTGGCGAGTAATTTCATCAACTTCAGTCGTGCTCAACCTGGCACCCACAACGGGTGGATCTGTACCGACAAGGGCTTGAGCGTGCTCAATTACGACACCAAAAAATGGGTAACCTACAAGGTAGCCGATGACCACTCGGGCATCGTGCAACTGTGGGATGGACCAAACAAGATCTCAGAGCGCCTGATAGAACAGACAATCGGCCACCAATTTGTCCTCAACGTCGACTTTGATGGAGATGAGATCTGGGTCGGCACCTCACACGGGCTTAGTCACGGCACGCTGGTAGCGATTGGGACACCGGTTATGACACCGGTTTCAGTCGTGGCGGCGGAAAAGGGGGAGTAATGCGACGATTCATCCCACTCTTCCTCATCTTTGTTGTGTTGTTGGCGGCCGGTTTGATGATCGCTTCCGCCGATGAGGAGCAAAAGACAACGGCTCCCAAAGAAGATGAACGTTACTTCAATACGCCCGATGACATGATTCCATATAAGCGCCACGAACCTTATGTGCGCTTCTTTCTTGATTCGCAAAATACCGGTCTCGAGTATACGGGGCCGGGGCGTGATTATCCCGAGCCGACCGGCCTTGAAACGGTCAAAATTGGCTATATTGGTCCCTTGTACCGGGTCATTCCCAACGATACGGGCGATATGATGCCCGCTCAGTATTTCGAAATCGGTCAGTACATGCTGCATGGCGCCGAGATGGCTGTCGAAGAAGCCAATGCGCGTGGTGGCTATCGAGGTCAATTGCCTTTTGACCTGGTTAAGCGCAACGATCCCGTTGTACAGGTCGACTTCGGTTGGATGTGGGCCCAGTTTTCGAATTTTGTCGTCGATCTCTGTTATCAGGAGAAGGTTTGGGCTCTTTTCGGCACCATAGGTGGGGAGAATTCTCACATTATGATTCGTATCGCCTTGAAGGCTGAAATCCCGGTAATGAATTCCGCCGATACCGATCCGACCTTTCCTGAGACAAGAATCCCCTGGCTTTTCCGTGTGATTTCAGACGACCGAATGCAGTGTTATACCCTCGCTCGTTATGTCTACGACGTGCTCGAACTTGAACGTGTTGCGGTATTACGTTACAACGGGCGCTACGGCAAGGTTGGCACCAAAGAGTTTCGAGAAGCTTCGAGACGTCTCGGCCATCCGTTGCTGATTGAGCTGAAATTTGTCAACGGCGAAACCGACTTTTCAAAACGCCTGACATGGATCAATCGCCTTGAACCAGACGCAGTGTTTTTATGGGGCAATGCAGTCGAATGCGCCCATATAGTCAAGCAGATGCGCTCGATGGGCATGCAACAAACGGTGCTTGCTTCTGATCGCATCATTCACCCGAAATTTCTCGAAATCGCCGGTGCAGCCGCCGAAGGGGTGATCGCGTCCAACCTTTGGGATCCGACCGAAATCAACGCCGAACGTGATGCCTTTACAGCTCGGTATCGCGAACGCTGGGATGAAGAACCCGAGGCCTATGCCGCCCACGCGTATGACGGCATGAATATGCTCATTAAGGCGATCGAAGAAGCGGGACTCAACCGCGCCAAGATTCGTGATGCGCTCGAGAATCGCAGGAAAGACATCTTCCATGGTGTTACTGGCGATATCCCATTGAATGATATCTATACCGATGCCGGCCCGATCGCGCTCAGCGTCGTGCAGGACGGCAAGTGGCGCCATATGAGTGCGGATGAAGCCGGTGTTATTCTGCCGCGGATCGTCAAGACAGCGGAGAAGAAGCCGTGATCCGCTTCTATCTTAGGGTCCGCGCAAGAATAGCTTCCGTTTTTCGCATCCCATCTGCACCACATCTTCGGCTCGAACTCAATCGCGAATGCTCACCTCGGAGCCGAAGGCGGAGAGACGCCAGCCGCGAAGCGGTGCCAGCGAATGTAGCTCGGGCTACACCTCGAATTTTGCTCAATCCTTCGAACCAAATCTGTGGCCCATATGGGCGCGCAAAACGGGAAGTTATTCTTGCGCGAACCCTTCTTGTCTTTCTGGTGATTGTTTTCGTTGCGGCCCCAGTCCTAGCCAACGAGTCGATGGATGGCCGTTATGTTGGCGCGATTGTCTGTAAATCATGCCACGGTCCGGGGTCGGGGCAGACCCAGACCAAGATCCAGAACCAGACTCAGGACCCCTTCACCGTTTGGTCGGTATCGAAGCATTCACGCACCTGGGTGCAACTTGGTACCGGCTACGTCGAAATGATTGATCCTGACGCTGAAGGGCTCGTGCCCGAAGGATTTGGTGGCTCGATCCTCAAGCAAGCCAAACTCCTCGGCATCGATCAGAACTGTTTGCTCTGCCATGCAACGGCCGAAGGTGTCGAAGATCACTTCAAGGCCGAAACGTTTCACCCCGAAGATGGTGTGCAGTGCGAAGCCTGCCACGGTCCGGGCGCTACACACGTTGCATGGATGGCAGAAAAGAGGCTTGGTGAAGAACGTCCTAAGTCAGTACGTATGAGCATCTTCACGATCGATGATTGCGAAAAAGCGTGCCATCGCCCAAAACCAACCCACGAACCATTCATTGGCGCCGACTTCAACGTTGAGAAAGCATGGAAACGAATCAAACACTGATTCTTGTGCTTCTGATCGGCTTTGCGACCGTCATCTCGGCGCAAGAATCGGGCGATCCGGAAGTCTATGCCGACTTGGGTTCGAAGCCGTATGAATACCATGGGCAAGGTCGCGAAGAAGCCGAAGTTGATGTTGACGAGATTCGTATCGGCCTCTTTGTGCCTACCCAGGGAAGACGTGCCGGGGCAGGGGCAAATCTAGGTCGAGGCGCCGAGTTGGCGATCGACGAAGCCAACAACGCGGGCGGCATCGAAGGAACGCCCCTTGCCCTCGTTGTGCGGCCCGATGATTTTGTCTGGGGAAGCGCCCGTGAGGTCGTAAAACTCGTTTACGAAGACCGCGTCTGGGCTGTTGCAGGGGCAATCGGCGGTGAGAGCACCCACATCGCCGAACAGATCATTACCAAAGCCCGCGTGTCGTTACTTGGTATCGCGACGACCGATGCCTCGCTGACCCAGATCAATATTCCATGGATGTTCCGCCTCATGCCTGATGATGATGAGATTGCTCGTACGCTTGCGGAGTATTTGGTCGATGATCAAGTTGATGAGGAAACGATCGGTGGGGTCGCGATTCTGACGTCAACGGCCTACGATAATCGCCTTCGAGCTCAGGCGTTTGAACAGCAGGCGCTGCGCCTCGGCATCGAAATCGTTTCGAGCCTGAGCTTTGAACCTGGCGGAGACATTAATGATCAACTCGAGCGAATAGCACGATCAGAAGCTGAGGCGATCGTACTCTGGGCGGATGCCGAAGATGGTGTACGACTACTGCGCGCCTTGGCGGAGCCCCTACCTGACGCGCGGATCTTCGCCGGACCAGGTTTCACTTCTCCCGAAGTGCTGGAGCTCGAGCAAGCTGAAGGGTTGATTGTTGTTGAAGCGTGTCATCTGTGGCGCAGTGATGCGCGAACCGAAGCCTTTCGCGAGAAATATCGCCGGCGCCACGATGCCGAGCCCGATATGACCGCCGCTTATGCCTACGATGGTATGAATCTGCTCATCGCTGCGATCCGCCGCGCTGGACTCAACCGGGCAAGAATCCGCGACGAATTGGCGAATTCGGGTGTCACGACTGGTGTGACCGGCGTTGTGCACTTCGATGGTACAGGTAGCAATACAGCTCGGCCGGTAATGCTGCGGATTCACGAGCAGCGGTTCCAGGACATTCCGTAAATCGGCGTTGCCAGTAGTGAGGAGTTTGGCCCCAACAGCCTGTTGTATACTCTCGTCGTATGGCAAAACGTTCGAAACGAAAGGCAGCCCATCGTCCCAGCAAAGGGGCAGATCTTCGCGCAGCTACGAAAGAAACTCCGATTCAACACGATGTAGAACTCGGGGAACAAAAATGCGGTATCGAAACTTCTAACCGCTCCTGTTTGTGTTTGCCTCGGCGTGCTGCCATTCCTTTGTTATTGGCGGTTCTGCTGCTCACCATTAGCTTTTCCTTAACGTTTTTCTGGAATGATGACTTCTGGTGGTATCTCTCCTCAGGGGAGAAAATTCTGTCTGAGGGCGGAATTCCTGCAGGAGATGATTTTCTCTTTCCTGAAGAAAACAGGGGGCAGTGGATCACCCACTCCTGGCTGTGGACGGTACTTATCGCCGTGCTCAACCGCCTCTTTGGTCTTGGCGGCGTTG
>PJEL010004515.1_pt1 | contig 11460 bp, 8 predicted proteins | sample 1853271 | NCBI WGS metagenome assembly PJEL01 (sample SAMN08108733, study PRJNA415343) | Invertebrate metagenome, whole genome shotgun sequencing project. | host: Globobulimina | place: Sweden: Gullmar Fjord | collected 2015-08 | reverse complement strand
TAGCTTCCGTACTGCTTACAACATGAAACACATAAACATCCGACATCCTGTACATTTCTGAAACATCAGGAATATACTCATCAATTATACAAATTCCCGCCTTCACAAGTCTATTCTTGAGGCTGTGTTCAACAACAATTGATGTACTTCCGACAATCACTACCTGAACGTTCTCCATAGCCTGAACTTCCAGCAAACAGTTTATATTTCTTCCTTCCTTAATGTGCCCTACATGCAGCACTATTTTTTCGCTGCCTTCCAGGCCATATTCAGCCCGGATATGTTTTTTCTCCTCATTGGTCGCAGGAAAAAACCGTTCCAAGTCAACGGCCGGTGGCAGTACTTCGACTCTGAATCCGTTATCCAGAAAGAAGTCCGCATCCGACCGCGCCAGGAGGAGCAGCAAGTCCGGTTTCAGGCATCCTGTTATCAGTTTGAACTTAATGAACGAATAGTCTCTGTGTTGTGTTCCCAGAATGGCAACTGTACCAGATCGGCACATCTGTTTCAAAACCTTCGCTCTCAGAAAACTGTTAAACGTTATTGATGCTTCAGGAAGATAGATAATAATTTCAGGCGAATAGTCTTTGACCAGTCTGTTTAAACTCCTGTTAATGAATATTTTATTCAACCTGACCTTGACAATGTCAAAATTTTCTGTATCGTTTCCAGTCCTTGTTACTGTTAATCCCTTGTTATTTTTATTTATATATTTATGCAGTGAAATTGCAACATTCTTGATTCCTTCATCAAACGGTGCAGAGAGAACTTCAGAGATATACAATATTTTCTTAGCCATCGATTGTCAGCAGCTTCATATATATGTTTTCCATTTGCGCGGCACTCTTTTCGATCGAGAACATGGAAAATGCATCTTTCGTGCATTGGTACTGTATTCGGCGCATAAGCTCTTCATTGTTCACAGCTTCAATTATCTGCCGTGCTATGTCGACGGGGTCATCACCATCCAGTAAAATCCCATTTTTGCGGTGTTTAATAATTTCCGGAACGGCCCCGTCATTTACCGCGAGAACGGGGATTCCCATGGCCATCGCTTCTATTAATACAATACCAAATCCTTCGCCGATGGAAGTAAATATTAACGCGTCAAATGTCCTTAAAATATCCGGTATATCTCTTCTGAAGCCCAGCAGTTCAAATCTGCTTTCGATCCCCCTGCGCCAGATCGTTTCCCTGCACTCGCCGAGCTCCGGGCCGTCGCCTACCATAACAAAACGATATCCTTCTTCCTTTGCGAGTTCTCCCGCGATCTCAACAAAAAGCCCTGGTCTTTTAAAATCAGCCATTCTGCCGATAAAACCAAACGTCATTTTGTTTCCGTCCTTTTTTAACGATGCGGCCTCACCGGACGGTACATCTGCACTATGAAACTTGTCTTCCCTGATCCCGTTGTAGACGACCTCAATTTTCTCCGGATTAATTTTCATGCCCTCAATCAATTCTTGTTTTACATATCCAGATATAGCAGTGATGATCTGGAATGAACCCGAAAACAGCCGGTAAAACAGTTTTCTCTTTTCAAACAACGCTCCGGCTCCCGGACTTATATGCTCTGTAAAGACTTTTTTGGGTTTTCTGCAAAGCGCAATAATTAAACCAGCCAGGACATTTGAGCTGTGGGAATGTATAATGTTAAACTTCTCCTTGTATAAATAAATTAAAAACTTTACCGATCCGATAACATCATAGCCGCTGCGCATACCGATACATGTAATATTGCTGTTCCCTCCGGCAACCTCCTCATAAATCACGCCTTTCTTTGAAAGAAAACATATATATGAATGAAATTTGTCCGGGTCAATGTGTTTTATCAGTGAAGTTATATACTCTTCTGTCCCGCCAATTCCTCCGGACCATATTACATGAAGAACTTTGGCTTTCCTGTTCATATACTATTCAGATGTCCCACGAGCTTTTCAAACAGTCTTTCCCAGGAGTATTTCATTACCACATCATAATCCAGTCTGTTTTCAAACGACCCCTTTTCGCTGATAGCGAAATTGATTTTATCATGAAAATCCTGATAGGATGATGAAAAATAGATGTACTTTGATATCTCCTCGTTTTGCAGTGACTCCATATTCACTGAAACAACAGGTTTCTTCATCGCAAGGTACTCAAATACTTTCAGCGGGCTTACGCTTTTGGATACATCGTCAACCCTGAAGGGATTAATACACAAGTCAAAGCTGTTCACATAGGAAGGGATTTCATCCTTCGGCTTCTTGCCAAGCCAGTAGACATTCTTGCTGCGGCTTATTTCTGCCCACCTCTCTTTAACACTTTCTTCACAATTTCCAATGAAAACAAAAGACTTGTCCGGATTCTTTTCAATGATAAATTCCAGCAGGTCGTAGTCGAGAAAAGAGAAAAGGGTTCCTATGAAACCCACAACAGGGCCTTTAATGCCTTTGATATTCTCAGGGGTAACTGCAGAGTTCCTGGAAAACAGGTCCGAATCAAATCCATTTGGAACCAGGCAAATATTCTTTGCTGCATTTCTGTACATGTCGAAAAGCGTTGACGCCGTAACAATGAGCATACTGCTCCTGTCTACCAATTGTTCCGTACACTTTTTAATATAGTAGTATTTTTTATTGTTCTTGCCCCGATACGCTGCCAGGTCATCGGTAAGGTCAAATACTATTTCGTTATAGTCAAACAAATCCAGAGCGGGAGCATATTCAGGTCTATAGTTCCATAACATATACTTATTAAATTTCAGTTTTTTCAAAACCTTCCCAAGCTGAAAGGCGAAGTAAACATAGTTCAGTCTGCTGACAGCAGGATGAGACCAGAAGGGAATCCCCTGCGGGGGTTTGATTATGAATAAGTTCTCGCTTCTTTCTTCAACAACCACACCAAACAGTTTATTGCTCTGAAATGAGCACTTATCTCTGTCCGGTTTTTTCGCCATCGAAAAGGAAGGTTCGATATATGCAACTCTGTATCCATTTTCTGCAAACCTCGACATAAAATGCTGTTTACGAAACCATGCATCATCCCAGTAATATGTGGAAATGCATACGATCTGCTTACTGACTTTCAATGCCTTTCACCTCTTCCCTTGACGCTATTCCTGCAATCATTCCCGTTACATAATATAGTTCCATAATATTATAACCTGCATAACTCGTAAAACAGACCACTGAAAGACTCACCAGATAAAAGAATCCAAACAGGGCCAGCCTTATTTCCCTGTTTGTTGCTGCCTTGTCCTTAATTATTCTGTACGCATAACACATGCCTCCAAAAATCATTACCAATAGAAAAAATATGCCTCCAATTCCAAACGTGGCCAGCATAGAGAGGTAAGCGCCATGCCCGCCCAATACGGCCTGCTGCGTAAAAAAGGATATTTTACCCGTTGCCAGTTCTGCTTCAGTAAACCCCAGGCCTTTGCCGAAGACAGGACGTTCCAGGAAGATATCTATAAACTGCATAAACGTTTCCTCTCTGCCGTATTCATAAGACAGTTTCCCCTGAATATCTATAAGCCTCTGAGCCTGTTCCGGCAATGTTATGTGTGAATAGAACAGTAAATAGAGACTCCCGAGAATTAAAAACAGTGCGGTGAGGGGGATTATTTTTTCTTTGTTTATGATGGCGTTGTATATAAACATCACCAGGGCAATAGCAAAAAACTGGGCTCTTCCACCTGCTACAACAAGCAAAATGAAGAAGCTCGCCATCCATACGAGAACCAGTTTACTCCTTTGCCTAGCATATCCATAAGCAAGCAACACGGTAATTCCAAGAGCGGCTGCTTCAGTCAATCCTCCGACACGAGTGAAAGCTTCAATTTCCGGAGCATATGTAAAGTTCCCGCCAATTAAGCGCAGCCCGAAGTTATAGAAGTATCCTATCATTCTTAAATAACCGATGATAAAAGCAACAAGAGCCAAAGAAATCATCAAGTTGTCCGCTTCAATCTTCTTATATATAAAAAACCAGTAGCACGAATAAAAGATGGTAAAACCGACAAAAATACTAAAGTAAGCCCTCAGTCCGCCTTCTGTGACATTTGCAGCTCCAAACATGGCACCTCCAACAGGGTTCATGGAATAGTTGACCAAAGACCATATTAATAAAACCAGGATTGCAAAATGAAATACAGCTGTTTTGCGATAAAATAACTGCCGCTTATTTATCAGCAGATCCGTCATTATATAAAAACAAAAAATAGGGGCCAGAAGTTCAATGCACAAAAGTTTTCGCGCTACCCTGATCGGGAAATAAAAAGGGATAAAAACACATATCGACAACAGGATAAACTTGACTCTGTCAGATAAACGGATTAAAACAATCACTCCAACTACTAAGATAGCAACCTCTACATGTTGGTTTGAAAGAACAGCTTGAGCAACATATTTGCTGATATAAAGGGTGCCAATGACAGCTGCAGCTACTTTAATATACTTTACTATTATTTCTAGCATTTTTCACACAGGCTGCATTACTAAAGCGAACATCAAAGAACAATTTACCGGTCTACTTATCAATCAAATTTTACTTTATCCGTTATGTTAATAAAATTATATATTTGCTGGTTGTTTATATATGCATAACTCTCATCAGGCAGCAACTCAAATTGAGTCCCAAAGTAAAGATTGAAAATCAAGCGAAACGAGTTAACCGGCGTAATAGATGAATATAAACCTTCCCTGCTCACATTAGGCAAATGATATGAGCTTAAAATTCTGTATTTTTCCCTTAGTTCCAGATCACTGGCATGTTTCCAATTAAATTTGTCCGTATCTGCCCGCAATCTTTCCGGATATGAGCCTTCATCTGCCTGAATAATAATAATTGGAGGTTCCGGGCTTGATAGTAAAACATCTACAAGCTCTTTAATTTTTTGATTAACAAAAATTAACTGCTCCAGGTAGTTTTCTTTATGACTTTTCACTTTCACTTCTTTTTCGCTCAGAAAATTGCCATTCCTGTCAAAAACATACGGTCCATGCGGAATAAGCAAGTGGGCAAAAACAAATGTGGGTTCTTCCATTTTTGGTATTTCAGCCAGTTTCTCAAAATCATACATAATCCTTTTCCACTTCTGACGCCGTTCATCAAGAATACCAAACTCAACGCCTATCGGAGAAAAAATGGTATTTCTATACAGAAGCATGAGAAATTCCGGAATAACATTTACATTGTAATTTATATCAGCGTTTTTATTACTTCTGGTGGGCTGCCAGGAAGACCCGAAGTGTATATATTTATATCCTTTTGATTTCAGATATTTCCAAACTTTATAATCTTGCAGCATAGCATACACCGGCAGCCAATTATTCACTTTCTTTCCTATTCTGTCGCCGAGATAATTAACATATTCCATGTTTAAAGATGATGCCAGAGATAAAGGAGTGACCGGATAATTGGATATGCTTTTAGAAGCCACATAAAAACCCTTTTCAGTTAAGTGGTCTATAAATTCGCTATTATCATAATTATAAACTTCTTTAAGCGTGCTGTTATTTGAATATCTGTCCAGAATAATATAGTAAATATCCAAACGCTGTTCTGCCGCTCCGGAGTCAGTAACGGTAGTTTCCAAATTATTACTCTCGGTGAAACGGGCATCCATAAGATTAGGAGTGTTACTAAGCGGATACATTACGATATTAAAAAGCGACATCACTAATATGACACCAGCAAAAACATTCAAGATACTGGAAACGTTAAATAATTCCCTCTCCGTCCTGGCAGTTTTATAAGCACTCCAGGCAAAAAGAAGCATCCATGTAATGATAATGTATCTTTGCCTGAATGTACCAAGCGGCCACCAGCTTTTCATCAAACTGAGAACATGCCCATAAGAAAAAACCAGCATTAAAAAAATGGAAACAATTATTCCAGCTTTCATTCTGTCCTTAATGATAACCCCGGAAAACCACAACAGAATAAGCGCAAATCCCGTAACAATCACCAACGGCATCAGGATGTCAGAGTATTGAACCTGTCCCAGATTATGAGAAAATAAAAACAACACCGGGGAAATTGCAAAGAGGAAAGGGTGGACAATAAGCGGCTTCTTCATTAAATGTCAGGATTCCTTCTTCACCATGAGATACAACAATCTTTCAGAATTCTTCACTTTTACAGAATCTCGTATTGTGAAAAACTTACTGAATTCTGATTCAAAGGCCGATTGTGTATAGTCAGGAAAAGTATCATTTCTGGTTGAAAGAAGTCTTTGAACCTGGGAGTCATTCTTGGGAACGAATTCAATGATGAGGGATTTGCAAATACGACTTAAAAAATCAGCAATTTTATTTAAAGTAACATTGTTGGAAATTGCCAGATGATGAATTAATGCCAATGCCAAAACTGTATCTGCCGGGCCGCGCTCTATTAAGGACGTTCTCTCATTATTTGTCCATCCGATCCCGGGACTGGGATTAGTCAAATCCAGCAACAATGGAAGAATATTTCGTTCATTTTGTTCAACACTTGTAATATAATTTTTTTCAACTGCAGCAGGATCGATATCAAATGAAATAGTCTTTATTCCGTTATCACTGGCAATACGACTAAAAACGCCTATATTCCCGCCAATGTCCCAAACACTCTTCGGATGCATCATTTCTATATATTTAGAAACCGTCTGTTTTTTGTGCGACAGAGCATCTGAACAATAGTTAGTGTCATCATAGTAGTCACCCCATTCGGTACCATCTGTTTTCCAATTCAATTTCTTAACAGCTGATTCCAGATTATCTATGAGGCCAAGAAAAGATTGACTCTTCATATTGATTGCCTTTACATCTACGGTCTTGTTATCAAAGTGTTTTTGACTTCTGGAATGAAGATGGATATGAGAAAAAAGAGAAAACCTGAAACGACTGCCAAAAGGGAGTAGCGAACTGGCAAGATCAAGAGGAACTCCATCTATATAAATTCGAAACATTTGGTTAAGCCTGACATCCTTATAAGACATCAATGCAAGAGATGCAAGAAAATGCTGGCAAAACTGCCTGTACGCAACCCAGGTCTGACCTTCACGGTATCTGTCAAAAGAGAGTGTGTCAATAAATACAGGTTTGCCATCAACAAATTGTATATTATAAGCGCTGCTGTCTTTCAATATCATCCCATAATTGAATGCTTTTTTCTGAACCTCAAGCGTAGTCAAAGCCGCATGCTTTAATTGACTGAAAGACCATTCATATGGGTACGAAATAAAAGGTATCTGTTTGGGCTTAAGTATTTTATAGGTTTTGTCTGATTCGGAATAATCATTATTTACTTCTTCATGGGGAATCAACAATCCCGAATTTTCCAGGTCCCTGTAAAGTCCAGAACTCATCAGGTGGTCATAATTATCCTTATAGATAAGATTCACCTGTCGATAGACCAGATTATTGTGATAAAAAAGAAACCCGCTTGGATCCCGAAAAGAACCCGGGAGGTCTTCGGTTGTCATAATTATTTCAGTCCTTTTTCGCCCGGGAAAATGTATTACTGAAAAAATCTTTAATCTTCCTCCAGAACACCTTTACAGCAAACATCCCGCCAACAAAAGCTGCAATGACCACCTGAATAATGTAACTGCCCGTACCGGCATCAAGGTAAGCATAAACATTTTGAGGCAAAACCAAACAAGTCAAATTAAGGCTGGCAAGTACTATTACAAATATTCTGAAACATTTCATAATAAGCCCCTTTCTCATCAAAATAATAATATTAATATTATAGCTTAAAATATATACGATTAAGCAATATTTCCAAGCAGTTATTACTGATTACCCGGGTATTAGTAGAACATACTTCACCTTGTTGAGTAAAGCACCCTTATCCCTGAAGACAGGTTAACAACAGCATTAGCCAAAATCACCGCAAGAGCTGCTCCCAGACCACCCCAGAGAGGTACAAGATAATAGTTGCCCGCAAAACAGGAAATAAATCCCATCACCCCTATCACAAACAAAAACCTGAACGCCTTTCTGGCCATAAGTACATTAACAAGCGGGCTGAACATAAGGCTAAGCCAGATCCCCGCTGAAAAAATCAGGAAGATGTAGTAAGCTTTTTCATATTGCGTTCCATTTATCCAGATAAAAAGCGGTTTCCCGGCAAGTACTACTACTGCAATAGGAATTATCAGCCAGCCCGTATACTTCAGCCACTTAACTGTAAACTGGCGCTGTTTGGATACATCCGACATGTCAGCCCTGGAAAACCTCGGAAGAAGCACGGCATGAATTGAACTCAACATCATTAAAAGAAGAGAATAGTACCGGAAAGCAACTCCATAACCGGCAAGCTCTTTGTCAGATGAGAAGTGCGAAAGCATAAATATGTCCAACCTCTGAAATGTAGTAAGAATAAGAAAATAGGCAATTAACCACTTGGTCGAAGCAATAAATTCTTTTACTGTTCCCCACTGTTCCCTAATAGTGCTGATAATTTTTTTTGTGCCGGCATTGTTCAGAATATGAAATGCGATAATCGCTCCCACAACAAGTTCAATGAACATCATGGCCCTGGCAACATAAAAATAATTCAGTTTATTAAGTGCATAAAGTAAAGCAACAATAATAAAAATGGAAAATTGTCTAAGCCAGAGTGTTTTAACATAATTCCCAAATTTTTCTTCAGCCTGGTATATGCCTCTGCCTGCCTGGGTCATTAAATAGCCTGCTCCCGCTATCAATCCAAAGTAAAGGGAAGACTCATAGTCCTTAAGACCAAACAAGAAACCTGCTACCTTATCAGAGAGCAACAGCAAAGTACAGGCAAGCAGAAAATACAGTATAGACTGAAATACAAAATTCACAAAATACATTTCAAAAGGTTTCTCGCCTGTTTTCGAAATATGTTCAGCCGTATATCTTACCAGGGCAATATTTACTCCTGCACCTACGAGTCCCGGAACCAATATAAGAATGCTAAGAAATACAGTATATGCGGCATAGTCATCAACCGTTAATCCCCTTATAACCAGAAATACTGTTCCTACACCTATAACTTTTGATATTACATCCCCACTATAAACCCGGGTTATATTTCTGATCAGGGCAGACGATTGAAGCTTTCTAATGCTTTCCTGAAATATGTTCAATAATTTAATGATGACAGACCCATTTATTGGATTGATACTGGCGGCTAAACTGCCGGGCATCTGCAGCAGGTAAGGATAACATCTTCAATTTATTTTAACTCTTTTTTCTCAATCCACATTTCGTGCCATAGTATAAAATTTAGTATCAGCCATTGCTCATTAAACCGTCTTCCCGCCAGCAACATCTCTATAAAACGATCATTAAAATAATCCGTCCTGCCTGCAAAGTTAACTATTTTTTTTCTGGCAAAATCTCCTAAATTTTCAAAAAACCATTCGTTGAGCAGATCGCTGAAACCCTGTTTTTTGCGGTTAACAATTTCATCGGGGATAAGGCCCTGAACCGCCTTTTTTAAAATATATTTGTTATTATTTTTTTTCAGTTTAACTGAAGTGGGAATTGACATTGCCAGTTCCACAACCTTGTGGTCTAAAAATGGAACCCGGGCCTCTAAAGACGTTGCCATGCTCATTTTATCAACCCTCATCAACAGAAGCTCAGGCAAACGCAGGTTAAGATCCATGTAAGTCATCCAGTTAAGAGGTGTCTTTTCCCATGCCTTATCATTAAACCTATCCCAAACAGGTTTTATAATTTCAAAGGAACTGAAATCGTTTGTTTGTTTCCTGAATCCTGGAGAAAACATGCTTTTCTTCTGTCCTTCTGTAAATGCCTCCGCACCTCCCCAAAAAATGGGCTCACCGCATTTTAAGCGACGAAGCCATTCATACCTGGTCTTTGTCTCTTTTCCCATTAACTTTAATAAAGCTAATCCAGTCATTTTCAAGGGTGATGTAAAAGGCAAATTACTTAATTTCTGAAGCTTCATATACAGGTTCCAGCTTGAATATCCATGAAATAGTTCATCACTGCCCTCTCCAACCTGGCAAACAGTCACTCCATAATCCTTTGACAGTCTTGATACGTAGTATGTAGGTATACATCCGGAGTCTGCAATAGGCTCATCCTGTGAATATATAAGCTGCTGCAAAACCTGTATAAGGTCTTCTTCATTAAGCTTTTTTTCGTGATGATTAGCCCCGACTAAATCCGCTATAACTCGGGCATATTTAAGTTCATTTTGAAAATAATGATATTCCTTTTCATATCCAATAGAAAAAGTATTGACGGAATTTGTTTCATCCTCGGAAAACAGTACCGCATTAATACTGGAATCAATCCCTCCGGACAGAAAAACTCCCACTGGCACATCGCTTACCTTTCGATAATTAACAGCAATTCGCAATTCATGAAGCAGTTTTTCAGAAATCTCCTCTTCAGTTTCATTTACCAAAGGATCGGTATAATCCCAAACATCCCAGTATCGCCGCTCTTTAACATCTCCATTTTCATTAATGCGCAGCATTGATCCCCCCGGCAATTTATATATACCGTTAAATAGTGTCATTGGGGCAGGAGTAGTCATAAAAGACAGGTAGTGATATAATGCCTCTTCACAAACTGATCGTGGCTGATCAGGATCAGCCAGAAGGGCCTTTATCTCAGACGCAAAAGCAATACATCCTTTCCTGATGCTGTAATAAAGCGGCTTAATACCGATACGGTCACGAAAAAGTAAAACTTCTTTCGTCCTGCCATTGTAAACAGCAAAAACAAACATCCCCCGAAACCTGTGTACACAATCCTCACCCCATTCTTCAAAAGCATGTATAATAACTTCCGTGTCACTATGGTCTGTTTTGAATTTGTGTCCTGCTGCTAAAAGCTCTTTCCTGATTTCAGAATGATTGTATATTTCTCCATTGAATACAATCCATATATCACCATTTTCATTAGACATCGGCTGTGTCGCAGCATCAGAAAGGTCAATAATAGAAAGACGCCGATGACCCAGGCCAATTTTCCTATCAGGTGAAATCCAAATCCCTGCAGCATCAGGTCCGCGATGAACCATCGAATCGCGCATTTCCTTTAATACATCTGCATTGACAGATTTGTTATTGTTATAATGGTAAATACCAACAATTCCGCACATATAAATTCCCTTATTGTTTTAAATCACGTTTATAATGATTCTATTTTTCTGGAAAATCTTCTCACCATATTAATTACTTCCAATATACGGCAATTCTATATTTCTCAAAGGTCAGCTGTTTTTTGCAAATCAATATTCATACACCAGCCAACTTTCTCAAACCCGAATAAGTAGGCTAATATATAGGGAATGAAACGAAATGGTGCAATCCTAAATAACCTTGGGGTCCACTTAAGGTCATATTCAGATACCGGTGCTTGAATTTTGTTAATATGAACATGGTATTTAGATAATATATCCCGCACTTCTTTGAAAGTATATGCTTTTGTCCCTATACTCTCCATATTTTTATAAAGTAATGACGAAATACTGCAA
>PJEL010004514.1_pt1 | contig 11463 bp, 11 predicted proteins | sample 1853271 | NCBI WGS metagenome assembly PJEL01 (sample SAMN08108733, study PRJNA415343) | Invertebrate metagenome, whole genome shotgun sequencing project. | host: Globobulimina | place: Sweden: Gullmar Fjord | collected 2015-08 | reverse complement strand
CCGCTTTAGAGCTGTCCTTGTTGACATGGATGAATATTCCAAAGAGCTCTCACGGTAATCATATGGATTAGGCGCAGTCGTTACCTCTTGACATGGCTTTCGGATTTGATAATATTACCGACACATATTTATAAGTGAAGGTGATTTTATCAAGATGCCAGCAAAGACAAATAAGCAAGGCTCACGGTTCGACAAAGCAGTCGCTGTTTTCAAGAGACACGGTGGTATTCTGCGCACAGCTCAGGCGCTACGAACGGGCATCCATCCGAGTACGCTTTATACTATGCGTGATGCCGGGTCGCTTGAGGTGGTCAGCCGCGGTGTTTATCGTCTTGCCGGCAGCAAACCGCTGGGAAATCCTGACCTGGTCACGGTAGCGACCCGAGTCCGCGGCGGCGTCATCTGTCTAATTTCTGCGCTTGCGTTTCACGAGATTACCACGCAGATACCCCACGAGGTCCACGTGGCCCTTCAGCGAGGAGCGCAGGAACCCCGGCTGGACCACCCACCGATTAAAACATACCGGTTCACCCGCCAGGCATTTACGACAGGCGTAGGAACTCATGAGCTCGACGGTGTAAGCGTACGCATCTACAGCCCGGAGAAAACGCTGGCCGACTGTTTCAAGTTCCGCAACAAAATCGGTCTCGACACGGCGGTGGAAGCGGTTCGCTTTTACCGCGAAAGAAGAAGCGTCAACGTGGATGCTCTCATGCGCTTTGCTGCCATATGCAGAGTGGAAAAGGTCATGAGGCCCTATCTGGAGGCCATCCTGTAATGGCTAAAAGGATCAAAAACATTGCCGCATCAGTGCATCAGCGTCTTCTTAACAAGGCCAAGGAATCCTCCCGTCCATTCAACGAACTTCTGCAATACTTTGCCATTGAAAGATTTATTTACCGGCTATCCAAGAGTCTCCATGCAGATAAGTTCATCCTCAAGGGAGCCCTGATGTTCTCTGCGTGGTGCGGACCCGCATCCCGCCCCACTATGGATATAGATCTGTTAGGGAAAATAGACAACAGACTCGAAGTAATCACCGCTGCCATAAAGGACGCATGCCTGATGGATGTGGAGGCAGACGGCATCTCCTTTAACGCTGAAACGGTAGAAGCCGTCAGGATCACGGAGGACGCCGAATACGAAGGCGTCCGTGTCCGCGTTCACGGCAGCCTGGGCAACGCGCGAGTCTCAATACAGATTGATATTGGATTCGGGGATGTAATCGTACCAAATCCCAGCATGGTTTCGTATCCTGCTATTCTCGACTTTCCGGCCCCTGAATTGAAAGGCTACACCATGGAGAGTACAATCGCCGAGAAGTTTCAGGCCATGGTGAAGCTTGGGGTTCTGAACAGCCGAATGAAGGATTTCTACGACATCTGGGTACTGTCCCGCAAGTTCGATTTCAAAGGCGAGATACTTGCCGAGGCGGTTGAAAAAACATTTGAGAAAAGAAACACACCTGTCAATCCGGCCGCCGCTCTATTCGACCCTTCGTTCGGCAAAGATGGGGACAAGAATGTTCAATGGCAGGGTTTCATCAGGAAGACCAAGCTGATCAACGCTCCGGAGTCCTTCGAGGATGTTATTGCCGCCGTTGTAAAACTTTTTCTCGAACCTCTCGCAGCCTCGATTGCTGAGGGACAAGCTTTTAACAGGAACTGGACAGCCCCCGGCCCATGGCGGTGATCTCCCCTCTTTCGGTGGTTTGCTCTGATAAAATAGGACCAGTGAAAATATGCGACTGATACGCGATTATGCGACCAGGACAGTACAAATACTAGTTTAATGTCGCTTAAACTATCATTGATTTTAGTAAGTAATTGATATCATAATTATTTTTCCAAATCCGGCCTTCGGCACCCCGTTTCATTTATATAGGTTGGCATCACCTGTTTCGGCAGGGGTCTTTTTCGTGGGATAACAGTGTTAATCTGTATATTAAAATGAGATTTCAGCTATCTGAATTGACCAAAGACGACAGCTTATGAATCGACAATTCTATGGTACTGTATAGAATGCGCCGCAACTCCATACGGCGAATTCTGACCTGGATTATGGCCTTCTAATCCGCAGCAAAACAGTAGAACTTGCCTGCACCGCCTGTACTTCTCAGACCATCCTGACTACAACCGCGCGAAGGATGGCGGAACTCCATGAGGTATTTCCACCACCATGACGGTCATGGTGCCCTACCTGGGCGCTGCCTTTATCACTGCTGGTCCAGTTACTGCAGGTGTGATCCTGATCGTCCGGAAAGTATGCCGTGCCATCGTCCTGGCTACCGGTCAAAATATCATGCTCGTTAGGTTTATCGCCACGGCCTTTGATGCGATTACCCGATTCATCGAGAGCGGTTTCCAGCGTGATGGTACGATTGTACAGATGCAGGTCGGTCAGGTTGGCCGCAATCAGTATGCCATGTGCATTGTACCAGGGACCATTGCCTATACGAGAACGCGCTGCTATGAACTTTTCGCAGCCAACATATTGGAGGAATGCTATCCATTTTATCCCCCTCCCTCAATCCCTCCCGCCGGGGGAGGGAAGTTAAATCCTACGTGCTTGGGTTTTGTGGATAACCGGGAAATGATATTCTAAATGATCACAAATTGCGCCAACCTGCAGATTTGTAACTTATCTTTATAATTTGAAAATCTGAAAATGTTACCGATACCATCTGACTATGCCCAAGGTATCATGGTAAGGCTTATCTGAGATTTCTATAATCCAAGATCTTGGTTAATTAATATAACTTTTATTCTGCCCTTGGGGTATGATTTTTCATGGATTGTCCATATATTGCAGATCCTATCAGGGCTTTTACAGCCCATGCAATAAGAGGTCTTTACGCATGGTGTCTTTTTTGAGTGCCGAAGCGCATTTTGGGGGGCAGCGATATTTTTTATCCGCTTCATGGCCTCATCAAGATTTTGGACGATCTTATTGCGACCCACCATTAACAGACGATAATCTCTATGCTTACAGTACCTCTTGCTCAATGATTGGCTTCAGACGCGGCTTGATCGCATCGTGAATCACCAGATCTACCGGATGGTCCAAAATCTCTTCCAAATAGAACTTCAAATCCATGTAGTTGTCGAATGTCGGCTCATTTAAGTCAACGAGGATGTCCACGTCGCTCTCCGAACCGGGGTTGCTCCCGGCATAGGAACCGAATACCCCGATACCACATAAAATATGGCATAATAGTCCGATTCACTGAGGGTCTGATCAAATTTTACCCAGCAATGTCCTTGCTGCCTCCAAAGGTTCATCGGCTTGTTCGAGTCGGTAGGCAACCAAAGCTTGGATGTTGGTGCTATATTTGCATGTCTGTAAATGTGGAACCGGCTTTTCAAGGGACGGAAAGCATCTGTTAAACTGATTAATTGTTTGGAGGTGAAACAACCATGAACACAGAAATTGAAACTCCACAGGCCACTGCAGGGGCCAAAATGCTCTACCTGATCAAACGCAAGGCCGATACGACCAGAGAGGAGCTGGTGGTTCACTGGTTCGCGAACCACATGCCGCTGACAATCAAAATTATGGAGCACCAGGCATCCAAAGGGAGACTTCATGCCCACAGTTATATTGTAACGCTATTCGATCCTAAAAAAGGCGATGATTATCCCTGGGATGGCGTGGCTCAGATGAGGTGGGATATTCCGCTGCCAATGCCGGATGAACCTTATGGTACCAAACCGACCGACAGCTTTCAGCAGCGGATAGAGCCTTATGTGCCCTGGGCGACAACAGAATATATCATCATGGAAGGCGCCGAACACGTGAAAGCGGAACCACTTAGGCTGAACGATCCCTTTCCTTGTACACGCTCCGGTTTTTACAAGGTGAACTTTCTGGTGGCAGCTAAAGAGGATACGGACTTCGATAAGTTCTTCGATTATTGGTTGAATGTCCATGTACCCAATATCAAGTCCACCATGTTGCAAGTCGGTGGTTTCAGGTACGTGGTGATGCACAGTCTCAACCCGCAGACCGAGCCTTATGCCGGGATGGCAGAATTGTATTTCACCGATATAAATGCCTGGCATGATTTTGGGAAGGCATTCACACCTGACGGGATGGATCAGTGGCTTGACAACAAGGAAACCCTGATTCTGGGTGCAAAGACAGAGATGATCGGAATTCCGGATGTCTAAGTGCCTGATGTAGTAAAGATCCGGGTCCAGCTTCCGGCCCGTAGGGCCTACAGCCCGGAGGGAGGGCCCGGCTTTGGTTCACCCCGGCTTCCGGCTCCGCCTCCGGCTCGTAGACCGTAGCCCTACGGGTCGGAGAGTAGAGCAGCCTACAGCTCGGAGAGAGGGAGGACCAGGTTTTCTGCGACAAAATAAATGTGGTCAGCTTGGCAGGTCTGGCAATTCTCAAGCTGATCTCATGGGATGATAACAGTGCCCGCCGCCAGAAAGATGCCTCGGATCTGGTTTTCATCATCCGAAACTATCTCGATGCCGGCAACTTGGAACGCTTTTTCGAGGAGGCGCCGGACATTGTCGATTCAAGTGATTATGCGGCCAAGAACTTACAAAAACTCGTTTGAGCTCACATAAACTCCCTTCTAAACCAACAACTTATTGAAATAATAAACTAACTGACATATTCGGCCTTCGGCATCAAATAATTTAAGGCACTTAGATTCATTCTAAGTGCCTTTTTTGCTGGGCTATACCCGCCAGAGGTTATCAGCGGAATCCAAAAATCGTCTGGCCCTACCCGACCTCGCAAGTAAACCCCTTAGTTGCATAAACAACAAGGCAAAGGATAGATAATAGTCTGTTATTATAGCCAATACCGTAGATAACGTTTTAGTTCATCAACTTCACCATCGGTGTACTCGAAGGATGGGATCGATTTTGCCTTGTTGTTTACCCTACGGGAAAGCCGGAGGACTTCAGATTCTGCGTTATCAAGGGATTAGAGTAGACTACTACGACTTCACCCTTGATGCCCTGACTCTGAAGCCCTCCGACTTTTGTAACGTTAGAGTAAAAGTAGAGCATCATAATTTCATGCATTGCTATGGTTCAATAAGAATGAAATTCATATATTCATGAAGGTTACCATGTTCCACTGGGTTTTGTTTTATTTAAGAATAGAAGAGGAAGACCGATATACATAAAAGACTATTAGACATAAGAGCTATAAAAAGGCGACCGGCGTAGGACGGTCCTGTCGCGCTTCTTATGCCCTGCGAAACTTCTTCTCAAGTGAGTCAAACATTGGAAAATAAGATGGTTGCAGGCTACTTATCGGAGCATAACAAACGAAAATTTACCATTGCTGCCGGGATCATCAGCGCTGTTTTCTTTTTTGCACAGTTTATTGTCCCGATGATCTTTATGGTGCTTGCAATACCAGCCTTGATGTTTTCAGGTGCTTTTCAAATAAAAATTGCTCATCCCGAACGTGGTGCATACTGGGATGATACCATTTGGTATATTGAATCCATACAAACCTTTCAGCAATCGGCCCAACCTCAAACTACCCTCAATAAACTTACATACGATGACGACCTGGGTTCGGAAGTTATCGCGGAAATCCCGTTTCAAGACAGCTGGTTGCTGGCAGATAATGATATACTTTGGATTATTTCCTCATCAGGAGTTGCTTATTATACTAACGGAGATATGCAAATCATCACTGATAGCCAAAATGTTGGCAATATTTCCCGGCCCTTCATATTTAACAAAGTGCCAGCCGTCATTGAGGAAAGCCCGAATGGTTTTTCGTTAATGCTATTTGAAAACAGCCGCTGGACGGATAAACATTTTTTTACAATAAAACACCTGGAAGGGCATCAGAGGGGAATCAAGGATATTCAGGTGATCGTAGCCAAAGAGAAATTGAGCTTTTTTGTCAGGTTGGGACAGACCGTATTCTATCGGGATGGGTTGCCGGCAAGTGAGGATTCAAACCGCAGCGGATGGCAGCCAGTCGTCAAATCAGGATCTTATTGGTATACAATGCTGTTTGAGGACAAGCCAGCTATTTTCTTTAATAATTCCTCACAGAATCTGTCCGAAATATCCGGAATGATGCTGGAAGATGACCGCTGGCAACCTTTCTTTTCATATAAGCAGTCGTTTCCCGGAGACATGGGAATCTTTTTTACGGAAGCCCCGGACTATTTTTACATGCTGCTCCAGGGAATGCCTGGTTCGTTAAAGCTGCTGGAATTTGAAGGTTCGAAAATGTTGGGTAAATATCGCCATGGTAGTGGATTTCCTTTTCCAAAATCAATGGTTGGTATCATGGTCATCCCTCAAATTGGAATGTTATTATTGCCGCTGATTTTAGCGATTATCTTATCGGGGTTGATGTTCAAGCATCGAATTACAGTGCATACGGCAAATTCCTTTCAGATGCAGTATGCTTCCCTGATTCGCAGGGCGGCTGCCCAATTGGTGGATATGGCGATAGTCCTTGGGCCATCATTGTTAATTGGATTTCAATTTCTGTTTTTATTCTGGGATATGGAAGACCTATTTTTTTCCGATCCCACCAATATGGCGAGCTTTTTGGGCATGTTCGCTTTCAGCTTCTTTTGGATAGTTATATGCTATTTCACGTATAGCATACTGGAGGGCAAGTATGGTTGCACCCCAGGTAAGTGGATGACCGGTATCCGGGTATTAGGACTTGATTTCCAACCTTGCGGAATCGGCCGCGGTCTACTGCGAAATCTTTTGAAGGTAGTGGATGGATTTTTTAATTTTATGGTCGGCATCATGGTTGTCGCCCTGAGTGAGAACTGGCAAAGGGTTGGAGACATGGCAGCTCGAACTATAGTGGTTCGAACTGATTCCAGAAACCTTCTTAAAAATCGGTAAAACCGTCCTTCCTTAAGGAAAAAGGACAATCACCCGATATAGTCTGTAAAAAAACTGATAGGAGATTTTCCAATGGCGCATACCAAAAAATGTGAATTGAGTCGGGGTCCTGATGAAGCTGTGAATAATGAAGATCATTGTGAAAGGTGCAGTCGGGTTAGGGATGTTCAGAAATTTTTTGATACAGATGCTGGAAGTTTAATAAATTCTATTGAAAAGTATCCTGATCTGCCGATCACAGATAGCGTTGAATGGAAACAGAGATACCTGCCTGAAAGAAAGTATTTTCTATCCCCGATAATACGTGAAGCAACTATAACCCTTGTGGCTGGTGAAGATGGTTCGGGGAAAACAATGTTCTGTATGGGTGTAACCGATGCCTTGGCAAAAGGTAAAAACTTCGGGCCGTGGAAAAATAAGGTAGGAAATCCGATTAAATGCCTTTACTTTGAAGGTGAAATGCACCCCTATGATTTCAGAGAAAGACTGATCCAGATGGATACAAATGAAAACTTCAATGTGTTTTCTGTTGGCGGCAACTACATGGAACCAAATTCTTACAGCAGGGGTAATCTCACACAGCAGCAATATAGAGAAGCAATGGCAATTGAAATCATCAAAAAAGAATTTCGATTTGTGGTTATTGATAACCTGGCATCATTGGCACCGGGAATTAATGAGAATATCAAAGCTGAATATGATCCCATCCATCAATGGCTGCTTTCTTTAAGACATGCAGGGGTTACAATTTTTTTAGTGCATCGTTTGGGCAATGGTGGAGAGCAGGGAGGTAGGTCCGCCCGGGTGAATAACGTAGATAATATAATTTGTATCAAAAAACCCCGAAAATACGGTGCTCAACACGGCTGTATGTTTGATTTAAGCTTTGAAAAATTCAGAGGAAAGGTGGAGTCTGACAGCATAGACTTGGTTAAAAACAGGCAGTTTCGTTATAAGCAAAATGCTCAAGGGCAATATATATGGGATTATACAAGTTCTTTGCTTGATAACAGTTTGGATGTCTTAAAAGACCTTGTAGCTGTTGATTTAACATTAACACAGATTGCTCAAAGGTATGGGATCTCACAGCCAACAGTTACAAGGATGAAACAGATGTTTATTGATCAGGGATATCTGAAGGAAAACAATGGGTACAGGCTAATTACTGAAAGCGGCCAGGAATTTTTACAACAAGCCAACTAATATTTATTTCAGATAGTCATAGGCCGAAAGCAGGTGAGTTTTTACAATATGAAGGAATTCCTCAATTTCAACGTTCTCGTCAGCACCACCCATGTTGCGTGGAAAAGGACCGTAAACGTAAGCCGGCACGTCATGATAACGCCATAATCTGGCGTCCGTACCGCCGAGGCTTGCAATCGGCTGGGGTTCGAAGCCTTTCAGGGCCCTAACGTTCTGCTGGATGTATCCGACCATTTCACCATTGGGATCGCACCAGCTCGGAGGGGAATAATTAATTTCTTTGCAGCTTACTTCAGGGTGGCAAGCCACAATTTTTTGGACCTCGACCATTACGCTTTCTTTATCGAGGCCGATCGGAACGCGGATGTCAACCTCCAGTGCACATGTTCCGGGAATCATGTTGACCTTCAGGCCTCCCTCAATCACACCAATGTTAACCGTGACTTTTCCGAGAATCCCTGCAGCACCCTTTCCCAGCGCCTGATCAATTAGATCTGCATTGCGGCGCAGGACCGTCTCGATCCGCTCCGGCGCGGGCACCTGGATATCGGCCAGAGCTTCGAGTTCGGCAATCAGTCGTGCGGCGATCTTGGTGGCACTTGAACCCGCATGGGTGTAAGCACCGTGTGCGCCGGGCGTTTGTATCGTGAAGGCCAGCCATAGTGGACCTTTTTCTCCAAATCGAATCGTGAGAGGACTACTTGGCTCACCGTTCAAGCAACAATCGCCATGAACTTCGGGATGATGTTCCATCAGGTAGCGGGCGCCCCAGGGGCCGAAAGTTTCTTCATCCGAAACGCAGGTCAACGTCAACTTTCCTTTTAGTTGGTCTCGAATACGGTGCAGATAGGCAAAGGTAAAAATCGAAGCGGTCGTACCGCACTTCATGTCGGTGGCCCCACGACCGTAGATTCGGTCATCGCTGATCGTTCCACTCCAGGGACCATGGGTCCAGTTCTCACTGTCCCCCACGGGGAAAACGTCTATGTGGCCGTTGAGGACCAGGTGCGGCCCGGGGGCAACTCCCTCGAAACTGCCGACAATATTAGGCATCGTTTCCTGGGGTGCGATGATCCGATAAGGCAGTCTTTTAGCGTCAAGGAAACCTTTGATATACGCAGCCGCCTCGCGCGTGTCTCCCGGCGGGTTGGGACTCTTGGCCTGAATGAAACAGCTCAAAAAGTCGATCAGGGTTTCGCGGTCTTGATCGATCCAGTCCAAAAGCATTTTTTTTTGATCCGTCATGGTTTTTCTCCGCTTAAGCCAAATCAGCGACCACCAGCAGAGCCGGGGGCATGAGGAAGGCCCCTGGTAGGGGCCTGGGCCGCGCTCTGCTGGTGGCCGTTGTATTAGTAATATATTTTTCGGTACAGTAGCAAAAAATTAAAAAAATATCAAAAAAATGTTGTCACTATATGATGTTAAGCATGTTTTTGGATTACCCGGGGAAACCACTTTGGATCTTTATGACCATTGGTTTGAACACCCGGAAATTGAACATATCCTGACAAGGGGTGAAAAGAATTCCGCCTTTATGGCGGAAGCCTATTCCAAGGTCACGGGCAAACCCTTTTGCACTGATATCAGTAAATCAGCGGACTACCTCATGGTGGCGCAGGCATTTGGGCTGCAATGCCATCGTCTGCAGCGCCATGCTGAGATTGAATCAGTGCTTGACAAAGCACTGGGTCATGACGGGCCATCTTTCATCGAAATGCCAGTGGTATCCCAGGATGTAATTGCACCGTTTGTGCCGAAGTGGGTACACTCAGCCAGGCAACAAAATATTCCGAATATCTACTAAGTATACTTCGCTCTGATAGTATCAGAAGGTATCGGCGATATGTCTATGAAGCAGGATCTTTATATCAGCCTGGGAAAGGCAGCGTCAAGGTTATCCCTAACGTTGCGAAATTTCCTTATCGTAGGGTGGGCTGTGCCCACCAAATATCGCTGATTTGATCTGTTAAAGGTGGGCAGCCCCACCCTACACTAACAACACAGGACTTCACTACGGGTGAGTTCCAGCGATGACATTCCAATTTCGATTTATCCCCCGCTCCGCAAATGCAACTTCTTATTTTTTATATTTAACGTGTATACTAGATTTACAGTTATGGGTCCAAGCGTAAACCATGTTAGTATTAGCCCCTAATCACAGCCTAAAGCAAATAGTCATATCTATGCCCCTTTTGAAAATTATTCCTTTGAAATTCAGATACATATCTTATCGACACTTTGTTTGTTGCTTTAGATTTAAATTTTGGCATTAAATTTGCGGCACATTGTGGCACATGAGAGCGGGTGTAAATAAGTGCTAACACAATTTCCAATACCTATTATCATGCATTCTCAGATAAATTGGTTTTCATTTACAAAGGAGACAAGATGGAATTCAGCGGATTACAGGAAATTATGATGCTGCGTATGTTCGAGCGAATGTTGTCTGTTTTAATCGGAGGTCTATCGATATATTTTGGGTACCGTCTATTTTTATTGCTGCCGACCCAGAGTAATAGTTCCGGCAAAATTGAACTGCCCGGTTTTTCGGTGGTACTTGCCAAGGCTGGACCGGGCCTTTTTTTTGCCGCATTTGGTTCGATTTTTCTTTACCAGAGTCTGACTAATCCAATTGATGTGAATTTTGCGAAGAAACAATTTATTGGGGCCATGCAAGTCCAACCTATAAAAAACAGGACAGGGCCCCCGGAGAATAAGACTTTGGACCAGAATTTTTCACTACAGAAAATAGAACGGGTAAGACAAGCGGTTCAGATGTTAAATTGCATGGCGCTGGTTGCGACCCAAGGGGAAAAGACAATACTCCCGGAAGATGTTGAAGAACCGGTCAGGGATGCAAAGGTCGCGCTAATTGAAACCATCTGGGATAAAGCCGCATGGGGAGATAAAAAAACTTTTAGAGAATGGTCGACGATTGAGGAGGGCAAGCTACCCTCTGACTTACGTAAACTATATTTTGAAGAGCTCCCTGGATGCCCGGATTAGCCTATAGCTGCATTAGAAATGAAAGGGTTAAACTATGAAGATCCTATCCATTAAAGCAAGTGTCTATACGCTGATGATAATTGCCGTTATATTGGCACAAGCTTCAGCACAGGATATCGACTATGCGAATTTATACAGCAAAAAGACGCTGAAACAAGCATATCGTACCTACGCTGCAAACCTTCGCGGCGTGTGGGAAGAGGATCTGCTTGGTCGTTTAACGGTTAGGGAAAAAAGAGCGGCTGCTAATATCAAGTTGAATCTGCCACTGTCGTCTAATAACGATCGCGCAATATATTCGGAATAACGTGGATCCTTTCACCCGCGGCCAAACGGATCCTGACCGTTGGCGACCCAGAATTCTCGCATTGTCAAATGATATCGAACAAATCGGACG
>PJEL010004513.1_pt1 | contig 11467 bp, 6 predicted proteins | sample 1853271 | NCBI WGS metagenome assembly PJEL01 (sample SAMN08108733, study PRJNA415343) | Invertebrate metagenome, whole genome shotgun sequencing project. | host: Globobulimina | place: Sweden: Gullmar Fjord | collected 2015-08 | reverse complement strand
GCGCAATATGATTACCGCCATAAAACAGTTTGTTAATAATCACCAGAAAAGTACACCAGGTATTGCTGTTACAGCATTGCTGATATTTACTTTTTCTTTCGCCTGCCTATCAACACAAACTCTCGCTGCCGATATATCGCAGCAGCAACTTGAGCAATTTAAAAAGTTGCCGCCATCGCAACAAGAAGCGCTTGCTAAAAGTATGGGGGTTGACCTTAATAGCATTAAGAAGCAGTTATCTGCTAGTGGCTCTGATGAACAAACAAATAATACTGAAACCTTCCCCCGAGGTACACTATTTGATGCCGAAGGTAATCCTATTACTGATGAAGAATTAGAAGAATTAGAGGAACTTGAAGAGAGTGAGGAGCTAAAGCCGTTTGGTTATGATGTTTTTGCTAATGCACCACAAACCTTTGCACCTATGATGGATATTGCTATTCCTGCGGGCTACATTATCGGCCCAGGTGATAAAATATCTATACAAGTTTTTGGTAAAGAGAAAGATGAGCTTGAGTTACCGGTTAACCGTGAAGGACAAATAATATTTCCATCTCATGGCCCCTTTACCGTATCAGGCTTAACTTTTGATGAAATGAAACGTTTATTAACAGCGCGTATTAAAGAAAAAGTTATCGGCGTAGATGTTGTTGTTGGTATGGCTTCGTTACGTTCTATGCGCGTTTTTGTGCTTGGCGATGCATTTAAACCAGGTCCTTATACTCTAAGTTCACTATCAAGTATCACGCATGCTATTTTTGCTGCTGGCGGTATCAGCGATATCGGTAGTTTACGTAATATTCAGCTTAAACGTGCTGGTAAATTAGTTAAAACGTTAGATTTATATGAATTACTGATTGATGGTGACTCTAGTAATGATGTTTTATTGCAATCAGGAGATGTCGTTTTTGTTGCCCCTAAAGGAAGTACTATCAGAGTAGAAGGTGAGGTTAGACGACCTGCTATTTATGAATTAAAAGAAAATTGTGATTTTAATGATGTACTGACTATGTCAGGTGGCCTATTACCAACAGCCTATGCAAAAACAACTCGTGTTGAACGCTATAACTCAGGTGCTCTGCGTAGTGTCGTTAATATTGATTTAACTAGAAAACGTGACTTAGCTAAAAAAGCACAAGCTGGCGATGCTGTTCATGTAATGAAAGCTGCTGAAATCTTTGAGCAATCAATTACTGTTATTGGTGCAGTGACTCGCCCTGGTAAGTATCAATGGCAAGCAGGACAACGTATTACTGATGTCTTTCCCAATATTGATTCTCATTTATTAGAATCGGCCGATCTTAACTATTCTATTGTGGTGCGAGAAATTGATATCGCTCGTAATATTGAAGTGCTGCAATTTGATTTAGCCAAAGCACTAGCTAACCCTAACTCAAAAGATAACGTAGTATTACAAGGTAGTGATAAAATATTGGTTTTCGCTAATGTTGTGAAACTAATAGATACTAAGATCAGCTTAGATTCTTTAGCTTTTACTCAAGAAAACCTAGCTAAAAAAGAACAAGAACTTGCTAAAAACAAATATAAAGAAAAACAATTTTGGCTGAAATATGGTGATGAGGAACAACTTAGCCAATTTGAAAGTGATGCTGCTGCTGCCGCTAAAATTGTTGAAGAGTCTATTGCCCAATTCAGTGGCGGAGAGTTAGAAGAAGAGCAAGACTTGAAAGAATTAACCCTCTTTTCTCGCCAACGTTTATTATTGCCTATTATCGAAAAGTTAAAGCGTCAAGGTAAGTCTGGGCAACCTATTCAATTAGTAGAAGCCGATGGTGAAGTTAAATTTCCAGGGGTTTATCCATTATCAAAAGGCGCTCGTGTTGCTGATTTGATTTCAGCCGCTGGCGGTTTAACAGAATCAGCTTACGTTGTACGTGCCGAAGTGACTCGTAATCGAATCATCAACCATATGGCACAGCAAACCTCTATGGCTATTAGCTTAAGTGCAGCACTAGTCGGAGAAGAGAAAGATAATGTTTTGCTAAGCTCAAAAGATAGATTGAACATTCATCAAATTCCTGCTTGGAGTGAAAATAATGTGGTTGAACTTCGTGGGGAGTTTGTATTCCCTGGTAAATATACCGTACGACGTGGTGAAAGTTTAGCTGACTTAATCACCAAAGCAGGTGGTTTTACTAAGTTTGCCCATCAAGAAGGCTCTGTTTTTACTCGTGTACAGCTACGAGAGATAGAGCAGCAAAATTTATTAAAGTTGACCGCCGATTTACGTATTGAAATGGCATCTAAGTCAATGACAGATAAAGATTACTCGCAAGACTATGCTGAAGTACAACAAATGCTAGCCGATATGGCTAATGTGCAACCTGTAGGGCGATTAGTTTTGGATTTGCCGAAAGTTATTGCAGATAAAAGTTATGATGTATTACTTGAAGGTGGCGATGTACTTTATGTGCCAACCTTAAAAAATTCGATTAACGTGGTAGGACAAGTGCAAGTAACCTCATCTCATATTTATGATGTGAGCTTATCTGCTGATGATTACTTAGCGCAAAGTGGTGGTAGTAAGAAACGTGCTGATGAAGGGCGTATTTATATTATTTCAGCTAACGGTAGTATTAAGATGATGGACAGCGGAAATTGGTTTACTAGTGATGCCGGCGATAACCTAAAGCCAGGGGATACCATTGTTGTACCGCTCGATGCTGAATATATGAATAACCTAGCGCTGTGGAGTAGTGTTACTACCATAATTTATAACTCTGCAGTGGCAATAGCTGCTATCAGTGGCATTGGTAAGTAGGATATTCGTAATTATATAGCATTAGTTATTTGTAAATTAACAGTAAAATAAATCAGACAAACAAAAATGGACGTACTATGTTGCATTCCTTAGAAAATGTGAAATTAGGTATTATAGGGCTAGGCTATGTTGGTTTACCTTTAGCGGTTGAATTTGGTAAAAAATATCCAACCCTAGGCTTTGATATCAATAACAAGCGTGTTGATGAATTAAAGCAAGGTCATGACTTTACTTTAGAAGTTTCAACTGAAGAGTTAGCCGATTCCGAATTTATCTCCTACTCAGCTAATGTTGATGATCTTAAAGCGTGTAACATTTATATTGTTACCGTACCAACCCCTATTGATCAACACAAACAACCAGATTTAACACCGTTAGTTAAAGCGAGCGCTATGCTGGCTAAAGTTCTCAATAAAGGCGATATCGTTATTTATGAGTCAACAGTTTATCCTGGTGCAACTGAAGAAGTGTGTTTACCTGAAATTGAGCGCAATTCAGCGCTAGTATTTAACCAAGATTTTTTTGCTGGTTATAGCCCTGAGCGTATTAATCCGGGTGATAAAGAGCACAGAGTTACCAATATTTTAAAAGTGACTTCAGGCTCTACGCCTGAAATTGCGGAATTTATCGATAGCCTTTATAAGTCTATTATCATCGCAGGGACTTATAAAGCATCAAGCATTCAAGTAGCGGAAGCTGCTAAAGTTATTGAAAATACTCAGCGAGATTTAAACATTGCCTTAATCAATGAACTTGCGGTTATTTTTAACAAGCTAAATATAGATACTGAAGAAGTGTTGAAAGCTGCAGGGACTAAGTGGAATTTCTTACCCTTTAGACCGGGCCTTGTTGGTGGTCACTGTATTGGTGTTGATCCTTATTACTTGACTCATAAAGCTCAAGCCATAGGTTACAACCCTGAAGTTATCCTTGCCGGTCGTCGAATTAATGACTCTATGGGCGAGTATGTGGTATCTCAATTAGTAAAAACAATGCTGAAAAGAAAGTTACCCGTTAATGGCGCTAATGTTTTAGTGATGGGGCTAACCTTTAAAGAGAACTGCCCAGATGTCCGCAATACAAGAATTGTTGATGTTTTAGCTGAGTTAGCTGAATTTGATATTAATGTTGATGTTTACGACCCTTGGGTAAATCCTGAAGAAGCAAAACATGAATATGATGTAGATTTAATCTCAGCGCCGAAACAAGCTCATTACGATGCAGTCATTTTTGCGGTTGCTCATGATGAATTTAAAGCTTTATCAGCAAGCGAAATAAAAGCGATGATGAAAGTAGATCACGTAATTTATGATTTAAAATATATGCTTGATAGCGAGCTAGCTGACATTCGTTTGTAATTTTTAGCCATTAATAAAATAGAGTTATGATTGGTTTCATCACTACTTCAAGATAATACATAAACACCCTTATCTGCTTCGTCAGCTAAGGGTTTATTTTTACTCAAGGATTATTTAATAATGACTCAGTTTCAAAAAATTAAAATAGAGTTACAAAAGACACCTAAGACATGGCTTATTACTGGCTGTGCCGGTTTTATTGGCTCAAACTTATTAGAAACACTACTTTTGCTAGGCCAAAATGTTGTTGGTTTAGATAACTTTGCTACGGGTCATCAACATAATTTAGATGAAGTTCAAAGCCAAGTTTCAGCAGAGCAATGGCAGAATTTTTACTTTGTCAAAGGTGATATTAGAGAGCTTGATGATTGTCAAAAAGCGTTATCTCACTATGATGTTGACTATATTCTTCATCAAGCCGCTTTAGGTTCAGTGCCACGATCAATTGCTGATCCATTATTGACTAATTCTGCTAACATCACTGGCTTTTTAACTATGTTAACGGCTGCTAAAGAAGCCAAGGTTAAAAGCTTTGTCTATGCAGCTTCAAGCTCTACTTATGGTGACCATCCAGCATTACCTAAAGTTGAAGATACTATTGGTAAGCCTTTATCTCCTTATGCTGTTACCAAATATGTTAATGAACTTTATGCGGATGTTTTTCATAAAACCTATGGTTTAAATTGTACAGGTTTACGTTATTTCAATGTTTTTGGTAAGCGACAAGATCCAGATGGTGCTTATGCTGCAGTTATCCCTAAATGGACTGCAGCTATGATAGACAATGAAGATGTACTTATTAATGGTGATGGCGAAACCAGCCGTGATTTTTGTTTTGTTGAAAATGCCGTACAAGCAAATATTCTAGCTGCTACAGCCGACGATGCAGGTAAGAACCAAGTGTACAATGTCGCCTTAGGTGATAGAACCAGCTTAAACACTTTATTTGATAGCTTAAAAGTCGCACTTCAAGCTAACGGTGTTGATTATCAAAAGTCACCAACTTATCAGGAGTTTAGGGCAGGTGATGTTAGACACTCACAAGCAGATATCTCTAAAGCAAAGTCTTTGATCGGTTTCTCACCAGAATTTAAAATTCAGCAAGGTATCGATAAAGCCATGCCTTGGTACATTGGTTTTGTAAGCGCTCAAGGCTAAAAGCTAACACTAAACAGTTTTGTTTAGTGTTATTGTTAATGTATCTATTACTATCCAAGCAGCACCTCTAAAGAAGTGCTGCTTTTTTTTGCCACTAATATTCTCATCTTATCGTCATTTTTAGCTCTGTAATATAACTGTCACATAACTGACTTATACTTTGTCCTGTTAATTCAAAGTAATATTTATCTTGTATGAACTTTTTTGAGTTCATTGCTAATAAGGTTAATTAAGTGACAACTCTTGTAAAATCGAACCGAAGTCGCGGTATCAAAAATTCATTGGCAAAATGGCTAATCACCCTTGGTGGTATAAGCGTTTTGTTTACGCTAGTACTGATTTTTTTGTACTTACTCTATGTCGTTAAGCCTATTTTTGAATCAGCTGAAATTGAGCAAAGCGTCAACATTAGTCTCGAAGTAAATTCTGATAACAAGGTATTGAGTACCGGTGTTGATGAGTTGAAAGAAGTGGCTTATCAAATAACTGATTCAGGAAAAATTGATTTTTACCACCTAAAGGAAAGTTTAAAAGACGCTCCAAATAAATTTTCAATCGGTGATGAAGCATTATCTACTAGCTTGTTTAGTAATAATGACAATGAACAAGTCATTAAGGTTATTGATTCTTTTACTGCCAACAAACTGCTACTCACTAAAAATGGCAATGTATTGTTATTCCAACCTAGCTTCTTTTCAGACTATCAGAATAATATTCGTGAAATCATCGCCAAGGTAAACTTTCCTCTGGGGAAAAATACTTTTGTTGTTGATGAGTCACAAAAATCGATTTCGCAATTAGCATTTGCTATGGAAGAAGAGAAGATTGTTTTTGTTGCATTTACTCAAGATAAGCGGCTAATAAAAACAAGCTTTATTGCTGAAGATGAGTTTGGCTCTGATAGCGAAGCAGATGAGGTTGAATATGAACGTTTTTATCAGCAAATAGACTTCTCTATTCATGGTGATGTAGACGAAATTAAGGTAACACCCGATCTAAGTTTAGCTTTTGTTAGAACAGGCTCTAAGGTTCTAGTCTACGCTATAGCTGAAGAAGATGAGTTTACGTTAAAAGCGACCATCAACCCTCAGTTTGATAATGCAGAAACTTACCTAACGTCAATGGCATTGCTTTCAGGTAGTAGTTCTGTGTTACTGGGTGATAACCGAGGCAACATTAGTCAATGGTTTGAAGTTGCTAAAGAGTCAGGTCGTCAGTTTGAACAGATTCGCAGCTTCAGCTCAGCTCAGCCAGAGCAAGGCTCTTCTGCTATCAAGGCAATATATACCGAGCAATTTAGAAAAAGTTTTTATACCATGACAGAAAGTGGCATGATGAATGTTTTTTACACCACAAGCTCTGCGCATTTATGGCAAGGCCAGTTAACTAACACGCAGCCTAATGCTTTTGCTATAGCACCTCGTGCCAATGGTTTAGTAGTTATCGGTGATGATCCTGAGCATAGCAATAAGAAAATCTTACAAGTATTTAGCGTACATAATGAACATCCAGAAGTTACTTGGCAGGCTTTATGGCAAGAGGTTTGGTATGAAGGTTATCCTGAGCCAGATTATGTATGGCAATCAACCTCAGGATCTGATGACTTTGAAGGTAAGTTTTCATTAGTACCAATTTCCTTTGGAACCATTAAAGCGGCTTTATATGCCATGATGTTTGCCGTACCTATTGCCTTAACTGCAGCCATATATACAGCCTACTTTATGACGCCAGTATTGCGTAAAAAAGTAAAACCTACCATTGAGATGATGGAAGCACTACCAACTGTTATCTTAGGTTTCTTAGCAGGTTTATGGTTAGCGCCGCTGATGGAAGAGTATTTACCTGCAATATTTCTACTCTTTGTCTTCTTACCTTTATCGACATTAATAGCCGCTTTTGCTTGGCATAATCTGCCTAACCAACTGAAAGATAAATTACCTGAAACCCTTGCACCAATTATCTTAATTCCGGTGATGATATTAGCTATCTATGCAGCATTTTCTTTATCAGGAATCGTTGAATTGACCTTCTTTGGTGGTGATATGCGCCAATACCTGACTAATGATTTAGGTATCAATTTCGATCAACGTAATGCACTTGTTGTTGGTATTGCCATGGGATTTGCGGTTATTCCAACTATATTCTCGATGGCTGAAGATGCAATTTTTAGTGTACCAGGACACTTAACCAGCGGCTCATTAGCACTGGGAGCAACGCAGTGGCAAACCTTAGTAAAAGTTGTATTGCTTACGGCGAGTCCGGGGATTTTCTCAGCGGTTATGATGGGACTTGGCCGTGCAGTTGGCGAAACCATGATTGTATTGATGGCAACAGGTAATACACCAATATTAGATTGGAGTATCTTCCAAGGCATGAGAACACTAGCGGCCAATATCGCGGTAGAAATGCCTGAATCAGAAGTAGGCAGCTCTCATTACCGAATATTATTCTTAGCAGCCTTTGTGTTATTTGTCTTCACCTTCATTTTCAACACCGCAGCAGAATTTGTTCGCCAACGATTACGCGAAAAGTACAGCTCAATGTAGTAAATGATATTTTAAGTTTTAGATACATCAAACAATTTTAAGAAACAGTAGCTTTTCAGCTTTAAGCTAGATTGCTCAATTTAAAAGTAAAAGCACGGAGTTGATGACTATCAATGAGTACTTTTGATGCATAAATTGCGCAATCTAGCGACAAGATAATAGTTACTTACTAAATTAAGAGTTTTTTATGAATAAATGGTTTAGGTCGGGCTCCCCTTGGATATGGTTATCTGCAGGCGGCGTAAGTATCAGTTTAATTTCAGTGTTAGGTCTTTTGTGGCTTATTGCCTCACGTGGTCTGTCATACTTTTGGCCAAGTGAGCTCTACCAATTTAACTTAACGGATGAGCATGGTGTTAACAGTGTTGTTATCGGTGAAATCTATGACCGTGAAGAAATTCCGGTAAGTCAATTAGCGCATTTAGACCTAGTGCTTGACCCTAAACAAGAAATACTAGAACGCTTACTAATCAAAACAGGTAACCGAGAGCTAGTGAGTTTAGACTTTCGCTGGTTGTTATCGCATAACATTACCAAGACACAAACACCTGATGACTTAGTCGTCGTAGAGCGTCGAAAAAATGGTAATTTCTATGGTTATATAGAAAGTGTTGTTGTTGACGGTAAAAAAGTTAACGATAATCAGTTAAATGAAGTATTGACACGCGTTGAACATTTTCAAGAGAAAATTGACGCCTTACAAAAATCTGATATCGGTGCAATTAACTATCAATTAGAGCGTTTACGTTTAGAGACACGCAAATATCAGTTAGATAATAAGCTCAGCCCTGCGGTTCAGGCCGAAATTGACAGTGAGAAAGCAACGTTAAATCAAGAATACGCAAAACTAGAAAAAGAATTGATGGGTTATCGTGAAGAAATATCACGTGATCATATTGTAATGCGAGCAATGGATGGCCAGTTAGTCACTATTAACTTTGAATACATCTTAAAAGTTAGCTTTAATAATACACTTACCGTCATAGAAAAAACGGCAATGTTCTTTAGTCAAATAGGTTCGTTCTTAGTTGAAGACCCGCGCGAAGCTAATACTGAAGGTGGTGTTTTTCCTGCAATATTTGGTACCGTACTTATGGTACTACTGATGACAGTGATTGTTTCACCATTTGGTGTTATTGCTGCTATTTATTTGCATGAATATGCAGGTAATAATGCTTTCACCAAACTACTACGTATTGCCGTGATTAACTTGGCTGGTGTTCCGTCTATTGTCTATGGTGTCTTTGGTTTAGGCTTCTTTGTCTATATGGTGGGTGGTTCACTGGATCAATTGTTCTATTCGGAAAACTTACCTAGCCCAACTTTTGGTACACCAGGGGTTTTATGGTCAGCACTTACCTTAGCAATTTTAACCCTACCCGTAGTGATTGTTTCAACAGAAGAAGGGTTATCGAGAATTCCTTCGGCAATGCGACATGGCTCTTTGGCCTTAGGTGCAACGAAAGCGGAAACCTTATGGCGTATTATTCTTCCTATCGCAAGCCCTGCGATTATGACCGGTATTATATTAGCCATTGCTCGTGCAGCAGGAGAAGTTGCCCCGTTAATGTTGGTTGGTGTTGTAAAAATGGCTCCTAATTTGCCCCTTGATGGTAACTTTCCTTTCCTACATTTAGATAGAAAGTTTATGCACTTAGGTTTCCATATTTATGATGTTGGTTTCCAAAGCCCTAATGTAGAGGCGGCTCGCCCCCTCGTTTTTGCAACAGCATTATTACTGGTAACTATTATTGTAGCCTTGAATATGACCGCTGTTTCTATTCGAAATAAATTACGTGAAAGATATAAAATGTTAGAGCACTAGTTCACTTTAGTAAAAGCTCAAAAAACTCACAATGAGCCATTTCACATGGATGAATGTGAAATGACTAAATAATGATTAATGATAAGTAATTAGAGAAAAAGCAACTATGATTTCTATTAGCCCAAAAGCATTGGCAAACGGCTCAGAGCATTCGAATGAAAGTCCACTTGACTTAAATAACCTAACGCCAGACCAAATAGCGTTAAATATAAAGAACCTAGGTTTGCACTATGGTAAGAAACAAGCGTTAAATAATATCAGTATGGCTATTCCCAAAGGGCAGGTTACAGCTTTTATCGGCCCAAGTGGTTGTGGTAAATCAACCTTGTTACGCTGTATCAATCGCATGAATGATTTAGTGGATGATTGTCATATCAGCGGCGAAATAAACCTGCACGGTAATAATATATACGGCAAGCATGTTGATGTTGCCGAACTGAGACGAAAAGTAGGTATGGTTTTTCAACGACCAAACCCTTTCCCTAAAACTATTTATGAAAATGTTGTTTATGGTTTACGTATCATGGGCGAAAACAACCGTCGAACTTTAGATGAAGCGGCTGAAAAATCCTTACGAAGTGCTGCACTTTGGAATGAGGTAAAAGATAGATTGCATGAGAGTGCTTTAGGCCTTTCTGGTGGTCAACAACAGCGCTTAGTAATTGCTCGTGCTATTGCTATTCAACCCGAAGTATTGTTACTTGATGAACCTACTTCGGCACTTGACCCTATTTCTACATTGACCATTGAAGAACTAATTAATGATCTTAAGAAACAATTTACTGTTGTAATTGTTACACATAACATGCAGCAAGCAGCGCGGGTATCAGATCAAACGGCATTTATGTATATGGGCGATTTAATTGAATACAGTGATACCAACACTTTATTTACCACCCCTCAGAAGAAAAAAACTGAAGATTATATTACAGGCCGATACGGTTAACTCTTCGTTAGTTATGTGTTGAGAGTAATCTACTGAGAAGCTAAGCAAGGGAAAAACTATGGATAATTTACAAATTGGCCGTCATATTTCAGGCCAGTTCAATGAAGATTTAGAGCGTGTTATTAATAACGTTATGCATATGGGTGGTTTAGTTGAAAAGCAACTCACCGATGCACTAGCAGCAGTTAACGAAGTGGACGTTGCTCTAGCAAAGCAAGTGCTAAGTAATGATTATCAAATCAATGCTTATGAAGTCAGCATTGATGATGAATGTACTCGTATAATAGCAAAACGCCAACCAGCGGCAGGTGATTTACGTTTGATTATGGCAGTGGTAAAAACAATTGCTGATTTAGAGCGTATTGGTGACGAAGCTGAAAAGATAGCCAAAGTTGCTTTAGAAAGCTTCTCTTCTCAGCAACAAGACTTACTGGTCAATTTAGATAATTTAGGGCGCAGTGTCTTAGAGTTTTTACAAGCAAGTCTTGATGCATTTACCCGCATGGATTGTGATACCGCCGTTAAAATTCATCAAATGGATGATAAAATTAATCGCGAATATGAAGCGTTAATGCGTCAATTGATGACCTATATGATGGAAGACCCACGTTCAATTCCACAAGTAATGACTGTTATTTGGTCAGCAAGAGCACTTGAACGTATTGGCGATCGCTGTCAAAACATTTGTGAATATATTATTTACTTCGTAAAAGGTAAAGTTGTTCGCCATACCACAGCTGAAGATATGAAAAACCTTTAATCATTTTCAAGGTGATTCTAATCTTATTTAAACTAAAGTGATTATATTTAAATAGATTAAATTCAAACGATTAGCTAAACACTACATGAGTG
>PJEL010004512.1_pt1 | contig 11468 bp, 11 predicted proteins | sample 1853271 | NCBI WGS metagenome assembly PJEL01 (sample SAMN08108733, study PRJNA415343) | Invertebrate metagenome, whole genome shotgun sequencing project. | host: Globobulimina | place: Sweden: Gullmar Fjord | collected 2015-08 | reverse complement strand
TCGCCTCCGGGCCGACCTCGCCGTGTGAGGCGATCGCGACGACGACCTCGACGTCCACGTCCAGTTCCACGACTTCGACGACCTCGACGACGAGCACGACGAGCACGACGAGTACGACGACCACCAGCACGACGACGACATCCACGACCACCACGCTGCCCGTACCGGTGTGCGGCAATGCGGTTGTCGAAGCCGCCGAGCAGTGCGACGACGGCAACAACGACTCGGGCGACTGCTGCTCGCCTGCGTGCACGCTCGAGACCGCGGGCATGGTGTGTGCGGGAGACGGCAACTCGTGCACCGCCGACGTCTGCAATGCCGTGGGCGAATGCCTGCACACGGCCGACGACGCGAACACGTGCACCGACTCGAACGAGTGTACCGTGGCCGACCGCTGTAGCGCCGGAGTGTGCGGGGGCGACCCGGTGGCGCCGTGGCTCAACGAGGTCAACTACGACGGCTACGACTGGCTGTGGGTGCTCGCCGACGACGAGGAGTTCGTCGAGATCGCGGCTCCGGCCGGCACCGATCTCAGCGGCTACCGCGTCGTTTCGGTCGAGGGCGAGGGCCTGTTCAACGGCTTGCTCACTTGCAACACCGGAGCGAAGGCGGAAGGCGATGCTTACTTCTCGGCGACGATCCCGGCGGGCACCGTCGTCGAGGATACGACGGGCACCGGCGTCGGCTACGTGACGGTCTGTTTCGAGCATACCTCCGCTTTGATCGAGGCCGATGGGGCTTGCGATGTGCTGGTCACCGGCACGCCGAGCGCAACCTCGAATCTGAAGAACGGCGACCTCGACAACCTCCACGATTGCGCCGACGGTGTGGCGCTCATCGATCCCTCCGGCAACACGACCGATGCGGTCAGTTGGGAAGGACAAATCTCCACGGGGAAGGGCGATTACGGTTGGCACTTCGCGGGCGCCCCCGACATCGGCCGCGACCGCGGCCTCGGCACCGAGCCGCGCCGCTCTCTGGGCAAGTCGAGCGCGTCGCTCATGCGCGAGACCGATCCCGCCAAATGGAATCTATCGCCGACAGACGGCGACACGCCGGGCACCGTCAACGTCGATCAATCGCTCGTCTGCGTGCCGGGCGAATCGGAATGCGGCAACACGGTGCTCGAGTTCGGTGAGGACTGCGAAGTGGACGGCCACTGCGGTTCGGGCTGGCACTGTGTAGGCTGTTGGTGCGAGCCGGTTTCCGGACCGAGCTACACGCGCACTCGTTACCCCGTCGTGCTGGCGCACGGTTTCTTGGGCTTCGATTCGATTCTGGGGATCGACTACTGGTTCGCCATCGCCGAAGCCCTGATCGCCGGCGGCGCCGAGGTCTACACCACCGAGGTGAGCCAGACCAATTCGAGCGAGGTGCGCGGCGAGCAACTGATCGCGCAGATCGAGAACATCCTGGCCACGAGCGGCGCGGCCAAGGTGAATCTCATCGGGCACAGCCAGGGAGCGCTCGACATCCGTTACGTGGCCGCGGTGCGGCCCGAGTTGGTGGCCTCGGTCACCAGCGTGGCCGGCCCGCATACCGGCGCCGACCTGAGCGACCTCTTCGATCCGTCGAGCCCCCTCACCGCCCTGGCCTCGGCCGCGGTCGAGGGCCTCGGCAACCTCATCGCGTGGCTGTCGGGAAGCGTGAACGACGGTGACGTCAACGCGGCTCTGCTCAACTTCACGCGCGACGGCGTGGCCGCGTTCAACGCCGCCTATCCCGATGGCCTACCGACCGAGGAATGCGGCGAAGGCGAGGCGCTGGTTGACGGCATCCGCTACTACTCGTGGAGCGGAGTGGGCACCAAGACCACGGGGCTCGATCCCTCCGACGATCTGTTCCAGATCACCGCGCTGTTCTACGACGGCCCGAACGACGGCTTGGTAGAGCAGTGCGCTTCGCACCTCGGCCGCGTGCTACGCGACGACTACTTTCACAACCACCTCGACGAGGTGAACCAGTTCGTCGGCATCGTTCCGCTGCTCGAGCAGAACCCCAGGTCGATCTTCCGAGACCACGCAAACCGCCTGAAAAACGCGGGGCTGTAGCGGGCGGGCGCTACGCCGGCAGCGACTCCAGGTCTACGCAGCTTTCGATGGTCACTTCGCCCACCTTCCGACAGTTGCGGCCGGTGCTGAGGATTGTGCGACTCGCGATGGCGTCTTCCCCGAGCGTGCGTTGTAGTGCGTTGAACGCGGGTGGGGAGGCGCTTGGCGATTCCGAAGCTTTGACCTCCAGTAGATGAAGCCGCTCCGCCTCCGGGATCACGAAGTCTACCTCGGTGCCGTCGCGGTCGCGGTAGAAGAAGATGTCGCGCGTGCTGCCGCGGCTCGCGTAGTGGCGACGTATCTGTCCGTAGGCCAGCGTTTCGAAGAGTGCGCCGCGCAACGCGGAGCGCTCGATTTCAGCGACGCTCCGGATTCCGATCAAGAAGCAGAGTAGACCCGTGTCCATGAAGTAGAGCTTGGGCGTTTTCACCAAACGCTTGCCGAGGTTTCCGAAGTAAGGTGCGAGCAGCGACACGATGCCGGAGGCTTCGAGCACGCTCAGCCAGCTCTTTACCGTCGTCGTTGCGACGCCCAGGTCGCGCGCGAGTGCGTGCATGTTGAGGAGTTGTCCACTGCGCAGCGCACAGAAGCGCAAGAAGCGATCGAAGTCGCGGAGATTGCGGACGTTGAGCGCTTGCCGCACGTCTCGCTCGAGGTAGGTCGCGACGTAGTCGGCGTAGAAGCGATCTGCCTCGAGGTCCTCGGCGTAGATCTCCGGGTAGCCGCCGCGTAGCAGCCAGCGCCACAGAGTGTCTCCCTCGGCGGATTGGCCGAGGCCGGCTTCGAGTTCTCGCAGTGACAGCGAGTGCAACTCGATCAACGAGATACGTCCGGCCAGGCTCTCCGACACGCCCGCCATCAGTGCGAACTTCTGCGACCCGGTCAGTAGGAAACGTCCGCGCTTGTCGCGCTCGGTGTCCACCGCAGCCTTGAGGTATCGCAGCAGATTCGGGGCGTACTGCACTTCATCGACGATGAGCGGCTCGCCGAACCGTGCGAGGAATGCCTGACCGTCCTCTTCTGCCTGCTCGGCGTCTCGCGGTAGGTCGAGCGAGACATAGTCGTAGTCTGGAAATGCCCGCCGGAGGAGGCTGGTCTTGCCCGTCTGGCGCGGCCCGGTCACCAACGTCACCGGACGACTCGCCGTCACGGCAGCCAGGCGGCCCCGGATTCCCCTGTTTATCCACATGGTTGGCTATTTTAGTGTAGAAAACTAAATTTTCAATAGACAGTATGCTCAAATTGCCCACGGGAGCCCCGCGGCCTGGCCGTCTTCGTTGACGCAGGTGGGGTGAACGGCGAATACTTCGGCGTGCCCACCGAGTCTCAGCGCTCCGCGGCCACTGTGCGCGCGGTCGATGAGCAGATCAGCCTGCAGTGGGGCGAGTCGTTCCGTCGTTATGGGCGGATCGGTCTCATCCTGATCCTCGTGGGCAACCTCGGCTACGGGCTCGCCAACTTCACCGCTGCCAAACCGGGTTTCGAGCGGCTGCTGTTCTTGCAGGCTCTGCACATGGTGGTGCTGCTCGGGGGGATCGCTTACCTGCGGGCTCCGCGCACGTGGTCGCGACTTCAAGCGGTCGGCCTGAGTGAAGCGGCCTTCGCCTGCTTCTCGACGGCGCTTGTCGGGGGCCTCGGCGGTCGCACCATCAGTACGCTGCTGAGCGTCGTGTCGATTGCGTTCATCAGCCCGGCCATCCTCCCGTGGGGTTTTGGTGTGCAACTCGGGCTCGCTGTGGCGGGCATCGGATCGGTCTTGCTCAACTCGTGGCTCGTCAGCGGAAGCGTGTTCGGCGCGACCAGCCCGCATGCGCTCGTCGGTATCGGCATGGCGCTGGCGGGATCGGTGTACATGGCCCGTGTGTTCGAGCGCACTCGCCGTGCGTTGGCCGCTCAAGAACTGCTACGCAGCCGCGCCGAACTCGATCTGCAGCGGCTCAACGCCGACCTGGAGCATCGTATCGAAGAGCGCACGGCCGAGCTCGAGGCGGCGCTCGGCGAGTTGCAGAGCTTTACCTACACGGCCTCTCACGACCTGCGCTCCCCGCTCCGCGGTATCAACGGGCTCGCGCGGCTGCTGCTCGAAGATACCGACGAGGCGCTTGCGCCGAACAATCGAGCGTTGCTCGACCGGATCTGTCACGCGACGACCCGTATGGACGCGATGATCGATGCCTTGCTGACGCTCGGCCGGGTAGCTCAGACCACGCTCAGGCGCGACCGCCTCGACCTCAGCGTGATGGCGCGATCGATCGCCGACGATTTCGTGGCGGCCGAGCCCGCCCGCGATGTCGAATGGAGCATTGCCGAGGGGGTCGGCGCCCACGGCGATCGCGCGCTGGTGGATGTGGTGCTGATGAACCTGCTGCAGAACGCCTGGAAGTTCACCTGCGATCGCGAGGCAGCCCGGATCGAGGTCGGCACGGAGAACGTCGATGGAGAGCGGGCTTATTTCGTGCGCGACAACGGTCGCGGTTTCGAGATGGACTACGTCGATCGGATCTTCGAACCGTTCCTGCGCCTGGACGGTGAGGAGGAAGGGAAGACTCCGGTTGCCGGTACGGGCATCGGTCTCACGACCGTTCAGCGCATCGTAAAACGGCACGGCGGACGCATCTGGGTCGAGAGCGCTCCGGGAAACGGATCGACGTTCCGTTTCACCCTGGGCAATGGCGACGCTTCGCCTGCTGCGATCAACTCCCGCTGAACTCGGGCTTTCGTTTCTCCATGAACGCTTGTACGGCCTCGGTGAGGTCGTTGCTGCGCAGGAACGCGGAGTTCCACTGGGCCACGTATTCCAGACCTTCGGCGACGGTGTGCTCGTCGGAGTAGTTGAGCACGGCCTTGGTGCCTTGCACGGCCAGCGGTGAGTTCGCGGCGATCTCTTCCGCCATCGCGCGTGCGGCTTCGAGTAGCGCGTCTTGGTCTTCGAGCACTCGGTTGACGAGTCCGCTCGCGAGCGCACGGTCGGCGCCGAAGAACCCGCCGGTCAACGCCATCTCTCTGGCCATGCCCTTGCCGACGATCGCGGTGATGCGCTGAAGCGTGCCCACGTCGGCGACGATCGCGATCTTGGTCTCGTAGATGGAGAAAGAGGCGTCGGCCGAACACAGGCGGATGTCGCAAGCGGTGATCAAATCGACGCCGCCGCCGATGCACTTGCCGTGTACTGCGGCGATGACGGGCTTGCTGCAACGCTCGATGGCGCTGAAGCCTTCCTGCCATCTGCGGATAAGGCGGTAGGCCTCGAGGTTGCGGGTCGCCTCGCTACTCGGCTTGTCGGACTCGCCGCTGCCGGATCCGCCGAAGATGCCGCCCATCGCCTGTGCGAGGTCGAGGCCCGCCGTGAAGATGCGGCCTTCGGCGCGCACGACGATCACGCGCACGTCGTCGTCGCGGTCGAGTTCTTCGAAGGCCTCGCGGATCTCGCGGAAGAATGCCGGCGGCATGGCGTTCAGCTTCTCCGGGCGATCGAGGACCACTTCCGCGACCGCTCCGTTGCGGTCTACGCGAACGATTTCATGGCTCGTGCTCACTGCTCGTCTTCCTCCTTCAGGCGAATGCGCGCTTGGGCTTCCGGCTTTTTCGGGGTGATGTCTTTGTAGAACTCGCGCAGGCGGTCCATGTCGGCCGGGATGTTGCCGGTCGGCACGAACGACGGCCCGCAGCCGCCGACTTTTCTCTTGTAGTCGAGGAACGTGGGGAGGATCGGCACCTGGGCGCCGTATGCAATGTGGTAGAAGCCCGACTTCCAGTACTGCCCGCCCTTGCGCGTGCCTGAGGGCGGGACGACGACGGCCAGGCCGTCGCTCGTGCGAAGTCTCTCGACGACCTGGGCTACGACGCCGCCCGGGGCGCGTCTGTCGATCGAGACGCCGCCGAGGAAGCGCATGAACCCTCCGAACGGAAAACGGAACAGCTCTCGCTTGCCGAGCCAGTGCACGCTCAGGTTCATCGACCACGCGACGGCCAGCATGTGCGGCATGTCCCAGTTGCTGGTGTGCGGGGCCGCGATCAGGACCCCTTTGCGGGAATGGGGCAGCGTGCCCTCGGTCCTCCAGCCGAACAGCCGGAGGTAGAGTTTTCCGATCAAGCGCGCGAGGGCGCCGACCGGCGGCAGCTCTGTGCCGGGTCCCCGATCCGCCATCGACGTAGCAGATAGCGGGATTGTGCCGGAGTCAACAGGCTAGGGCGCGGCCTGTGGGGCGGGCGCCGGCACCAGGCGCATCGTGTACGGGTGGGCGATGGCTCCGAACAAGAAGTCCCAGAAGTACTTCTCCGACATCGCTTCGCCGACGCTCTCGATCATGTCGGGCGCTTCGACCATTTCGACGCGGCCGAAGCGCTCGTCGGCGATCTCGATGCCGACGTAGGGGCGCTTGCGGCTGCAGTCAAAGCGTTCGGCGGCTTTCTTGCCGAGTCGCACGTAGACGTCGCCGTCCACCACGGCCAGCCACACGGGAGACCAATGCTCGCCCTCCTCGGGGCAGTCGGTCATGAACTCGAGAGTGCTCTCTTCGCTGAAGGTGGTTGGGGTCCACTCGGCGCGGGCTTGGGCGGTGAGCATGAAAACGGCAGTGAGTAGGGCGAGGGCTCGGGGCATCGAGGGGTACCTCCAGGCTCCTTTTCACCCCGGGGCGCGGCCCGAGGCAAGTCGGCGGCGTTGCTTCGGGTCGTGCGTGCCTTACACTCGGCAAGATGAACGCCAGCGAACTCGCGATCGATTGGGACGAGGTTGGGCGGCAGGCCACCGAGCTGCTCACCGAGTACATCCGCATCAACACCACCAATCCGCCCGGCGGCGAGGAAGCGGGCGCGATCTTTCTCCGCGAGGCGCTCGCGCGCGAAGGCATCGAGGCGACGCTGTACGACGCGGGCGACGGCCGTGTTTCGCTGTCCGCGCGGATCCCGGCGCGCACGAGCAGCCCGCGCAAACCGATCGTGCTGCTCTCGCACATCGACGTGGTGCCGGTGGAGGAAGAACACTGGGACGTGGCGCCCTTCTCGGGCGAGATTCGCGACGGTGTGATCTGGGGCCGAGGCACGCTCGACATGAAAGGCATGGGCATCATGGAGCTGCTCATCATGGCGCTGGCAAAGCGTCACGGTCTCGAACTCGAGCGCGACCTGGTGATGGTGGCCGTCGCCGACGAAGAAGAAGGCGGGCTGCGCGGCATGCACTACCTCAGGGACAACCATCCTGAGTTGATGGAAGCCGACTACGTCTTCAACGAGGGCGCCTACGGTTTCTCCGAGTTCATGGGACAGAAGGCGAAGATCTTCGGGCTCGGTCCGAGCGAGAAGAGCCCGTGCTGGATCAAGCTCTCGACCGAAGGCCAGCCCGGCCACGGTTCGGTGCCGCACGGGAACAACGCGCTTGCACGGCTCGTGAAGGCTGTGGCGAAAGTCGAAAGCCAGGAACGCCGCGCGGTGCTCACGCCGGCGGTGCTCGGCATGGTGCGCACCCTCAAGCAGAAAGGTTTCGTCCCGAGCGATCTCGACCCGAACGACGAGGAAACGATTCAAGCGATCGGCAGTCTCGACGCGCACCTACACGCGATCACCCACGACACGGTGAGCCTTACGGGGCTTCACTCCGGCCACAAGCACAACGTCATCCCGGCCCGCGCCGAGGCGACGCTCGATTGCCGGCTGCTGCCGACCACCGGCGCGGACGATTTCGTACGAGAGATGGCCGAACTGATCGACGATCCGAAAGTGAAGATCTCGCGCGTCTATGAGCACGAGTCGGGACAGTCGTCGATGGACACGCCGGTCGCTTCGATCGCTGCCCAGGTGGTGCGCGAGAAGATGGGCGAGGACGCGTTCGTGATGCCGATCCTCTCGCCCGGCTTCACCGACAGCCACGCCTACCGTCACGCGGGCGCGCAAGCCTACGGGTTCACCCCCTGCCTGCTCACCCGCGAAGACCTGGCCGGAATCCACGGCCACAACGAGAAGATCAGCGTGGACAACCTGAAACTGGGCACCGAGGTCCTGTTCGAGGTAGTCCGCCGCCTCGCCCAAAAAGGCGGCTGAAAACGGGCTCATCCCCCTTTTATGATCTGCCTTGCTCGTTCGTACTCGGCGGCGGCCTTTTCGGGTTTGCCGGCCGTCTCGTAGGCGCGAGCCAGCGCCTGGCGATTCTTCGAGGTGCCTGGTGAGGCTGCCACCGACGCTTCCAACTCGGCGATGGCTTGGTCGATTTCGCCGCGGGCCAGGCGGATGAGACCGGCGTGATAGTTGACCTCGGCCGCCTGCACATCGGACAGCCCGAGCGAATGAGCGAGCGCCGTCAGTGCTTCTTCCAGCCGGCCGGGCTAGCGTAACGCCACACCTCGGCTGTACTCGATGCGTGCGGCCGCTTGCGTTCGCTGTTCGGCATTGGGCAGCACCGTGGCGAGCGCCGGGAGCGCGGCATCGAAGTGCGCGAGCGATTTGTCGTAGTAACCCATGGCCGCATACTCGGCGCCGAGCGCCGAGTTGCCGGCCGGGTCGCCGGGATGCTCCGCGGCGAAAGCGCGGATCGGCCCGAGTCGTCGTTCAACGATCGCTCGCGTCTCGGCCAGGAGCCCGGACGTTTGCGCGTCTTCGGGAGCCAACGCGCTCGCTGCTTCGAGATGGCCGAGCGCGGCCGCGAGGTTCCTCGTCTCCAGGTAGGCCGAAGCGAGCACTCGCCGGTAGTCGATCCTTCGATCGGCTTTGGCCACAGCGGCTTCCAGCGCGTCGATGGCTTCGTCGGTACGGCCCAGCTTGAAAAGCGCGCGGCCGAGGTAGAAGTCGGTCGGCGCGGAATCTGGAGCCAGCGCCGATGCGCGCTGTGCCGCTCGGATCGCGTCGAGGTAGAAGCGTACGCGGAACGCGGAGTCGCTGGCCCGCAACTCTGCACGCAAGTCTCCCGGTGCGAGTTCGGCGGCCTTACGACACGGAACCGCAGCTGCGACCCAGGCGGATCGGCTGCCGAGTGCGGCACACGCTGCGGCCGCGGCGGCTGCGTCGTCGGGGGAAGCCGCGAGCGCGGCGAGCGTGATTTGCACGCGCTCGTCGTCGGCGGGCGCCGGCCACGCGGCTCCGTCGTCGATGATGGGCGCGGGTTTCGGGGGGCCGGCAGCGGCACAGCCCGCGCATACCAAAGCGACCAATGCCGCAGCGACAGCAGCGGGCGGGTTACCGGAGAAAGTTCGAGCGAAGCGCATCATGAGCCGGCCGTCGTCAGTTCGATCACGTGACCGTCGTAGTCGTCCACGGGAAACGACATGTGGTGGGCTCTCAAATTCATCTTCATGGCGCGGCCACTGCATAGCATGGGGCTGCCGAGGAAGTGTAGCCGGCCGGCCGACCGTCAGATCACTCGGCATTAATTGGTCGGACCAGTTGACCAGCGGGCCTCTCGCGTGGTACTTCCGACGCCATGACTTCCGAGCAGAGCCCTGCCCAGGGCGCATTCGAATCGCCACCGGGGCTGGTTCCCGTCCGTAAGCACTCGGTTTCGCAGTCGGTTTTCGACCAGCTCCTCGACGGCATCGTGAGCGGACGGCTCGCGCCGGGCGAGCCGCTTCCACCCGAGCGCGTGCTTTGCACGGTACTCGGCGTGAATCGGAGCGCCGTGCGCGAGGCTCTGAAGCGGCTCGAGCAGGCCGGGCTCGTCGATGTGCGCCACGGCGGCGGCTCCCACGTGCTCGACTACCGAACCAGCGGCGGTCTCGATTTGCTCCCGCACCTGATGATCACCGCCGACGGTCGGTTCGACCCCGAGATCATCCGCAGCGTCTTGGAGATGCGCTCGGCGATCGCGCCCGACGTCGCACGGTTGGCGGTCGAGCGTGCCGGCCGTTCGGTCGCCGACCGTCTCGCTCGGATCGTGGCGGAGATGGAAGACGCCGGAGGAGACCTCGCTCGTCTCCAAGACCTCGCGGCCGATCTGTGGGCCGAGCTGATCGAGGCCTCGGGCAACGTCGCCTACCGGTTGGCGTACAACTCGCTGCGCGAGACCTACGACCGTTGCCGCGAACTGCTCACCGGAGCGCTGGCCGAAGAACTCACGAGCCTACAGGGCTACCGCTCGCTCGTCGACGCCGCCCGAACGGGCAACGCGGCCGTGGCCGAGGAGCAAGCGCGAGCGCTGGTTCGACTCGGCGAATGCGGCGTCGCCGGCGCGCTGGATGCGCTGGCCGCCGCAGGGACGGGGGACGCGGTCCCCGGGAGACAGTAACCATGTCGCAAACACTCGACGCCGTGATGACGGCCGACGGCACCTCGGTGCCCATGGCCGGCTCCGAAAGCCCGCGCACGCTGGAAGAGGCCGTGCGCTACTTCGTCACGCGCGGCAGCCCACGCGTTCTGCTCACCACGCTGACGCTCGCGGTCGTCGCCCGAGTGGCGCTTGCCGATTGGACGTTGACAGACGCCGCCGTCGTGGCAGGGATCTGGATGGTGTGGCCGGTGCAGGAGTGGCTCATTCACGTCTACCTCCTGCACATGCCGCAGTTCACGCTGTTCGGCCGCGCCATCGACCCGGCCGTGCCCAACAAGCACCGCGCCCATCACCGCGACCCCTGGAACCTCGACATCTTGTTCATCCCGATCCAGGGCTTTTTCATCGCGTTTCCGATCCTGGCCGCGCTGTGTTGGTGGCTGGCTCCTACGCCCGCCATCGCCATGACCGTGCTCACCTTCTACCTGGCCATGGCATGCCGCTACGAATGGACGCACTTCCTCGTACACACGCGCTATCGGCCGCGCACCGCTCGCTTTCGAAAACTCTGGCGCAACCACCGGCTGCACCACTGTAAGAACGAGAACTACTGGCACGGGGTGACGATGCTGGCCGGCGACCGGATCTTCGGAACCGCCCCGGAGCGCGATGACGTGCCGACCTCGCCGACGTGCATGACGCTCGGCGCCGACACCGCCGCCGACTTCTGAGGACACTCCCGGCACGTGTGGCAGCGGCTTGCGTTGCCCGCCGTTCCCGTCGAGCATCGGCGGTCTTCATGAACGCCAAGCTGTCCAAGAATACCGTCATCGCCCTCGTGCTGGTCGCGCTGGCCGGCTTCTCCTACGGCTATCTCGCCGAGTCGCGCGGGTTGCCGCCTGCGGGCGCGATCGAGTCGGCCAAGCAGTGGCTCAAGGCGCAGAGCGCCGTACGCTCGTTGTTCAAGACGGTCACCGGTCGCGAGGCCAAACAGAGCAAGGGTATCGAAGGGTGCTGGCGCCCCGTGCAGGCGCCGGGGGCGCAGACCACCGACGAGAAGATGGCCCTGCTCGAAGCCATCGGCTACATGGACGGCTACGAGCCGGCGGGCGACCTCATCGGCGTGACCCGCCACGAGCCGGGGCTCGCCTACGAAGGCGCCAATCTCTACACGTCCGGCCACGCCCAAGAAGCGTTGCTGATCGACATGGACGGCAAGATGC
>PJEL010004510.1_pt1 | contig 11469 bp, 11 predicted proteins | sample 1853271 | NCBI WGS metagenome assembly PJEL01 (sample SAMN08108733, study PRJNA415343) | Invertebrate metagenome, whole genome shotgun sequencing project. | host: Globobulimina | place: Sweden: Gullmar Fjord | collected 2015-08 | reverse complement strand
GTTTCTTATATGCAATGGTTCAAACCTAAAGTCCCCTCTGTCGCCAAAGGTTTTCCCTCGTTGTTTGTAATCAAATTGGCCATTATCGCCTGATTCTCTTTTGATAAAGCTTCAAATTTTGCTCCGATTAGCTTGCCGGTTGGGAAGAATGAACCAGTGATAGGTTGAACTTTCTTGTTCCATGCCAGTTTTACCGGGACTTGTTCAATGTACAAATTACTTCCTTTCATGAGTATATCTATTGACCATTTTTCAGGTATTTTTCCTTTGCCAAAACATTGTAATGAAATACCACCAGGACTGATATCGGTAATTTTACAGACGCTATTAAAAGAGAGAGCTACAACACCATCTCGAAGTTTTGTTCTTTTATGTTTTCTATGGTTATTTTCTTGTACTGACATATCATCACCAACTTTGTTCAATTTATGAGCAGGGTTGCTTCTGATAATCATCTACCGTACTATTTTTATTGCAATATCTATGCTTAACCCTGCATGAAACGTATTTTCCTATCCACATCAATTTGTTAGCGATTTTTTATATAAACTGATGTGTTATTACAGTACAAATAACTATTAAAATGCGAAAAATAAAGGCAGGAAAGTACAAAATATTTAACTCATATTGATGCGTATTAATGCAGCTTATTATCAAGAGAACCATTTTTGGGATTTGAATTACGGTTATTACATTTTTTAAGATTAATTATCCATAAATAGTAATAATAATTGCCCCAGCCAACATGAGTAACGTGGCAGGGCCTCTTGTTGTGAATCGTTGCTCTTTGAAAAGTAACCATCCGAGAAATACAGAGATTAAAATACTACTACGTTTAATTGCAATCATATAGGCAGCATTTGCTTCTACGATAGCAAGACTATGGAAGAGTATGTGGAAAAAGAATAAGGTCCCAAGCCAAAATCCCTTTCTTCGATAGTGTACTATGTTGAAGTCTTTTAGTTTTCCGCACAACTTGAGTCCAATTAAGATTGTAGTGTTACATATAAGAAAAAATAAAAACCCAAAAAAGAGAGGGGAGGAGTGTTGCATCCCTTTTTTACCAATTACAGCGGCAAAAGAAAATAAAAATGCAACGATTAGCATTAATAAAGATCCACGTGTCTTAAATATTGATTTTATGGGTTGTAAAAAGCCATCTTTAAATTTATGAATATGCAAAAGATAACAACTGCAGACAATCAATATTATGCCGAAAATACCATATTCATTAATTTTTTCTCCAAGGATCAATGAACCCGTTAATACGATAAAAATAGGGGTAAACGATAGTAAGGGCACTGTTAAAGATAAAGGAGCTATTGTAATTGCAAAAATGTAAAGTAAGTATGAAGCCCAATTGAGAGGAAACGATAAAAAGAAAGCCCACCAAAATGTATTGTCAAGAATCGGAATCGGAATATAACAAAGTGCGATTATGAATCCTGGTATTGACCAAAAAAGTTCAAGAGCTGCTATCTGATAGGCATTATTGGTAGCAGACATTTGTTTTACTGTAATGTCTCGAATCGCTACAATAATTGCTGTTAAAATAGAAAGTACTAGCCAGTGCATAGAAAAATCAGGTTGTTAAAATGTATAAAGTATTATAGCTTTTAATTGATATTATTAATGAAGATCAAAATATATCACTCTAAAAATAGATATAATTTTTTTATTATAGGAGATCTGATTAAATATTTTATTAGTATAAATTTAGCAAATATTAAATTGTAACATAATACTATTCTACTTATTTGATTCAATTGACAATAATCGTATTTTTATACGGGAAGGTGTAAAAATGGAAAAATGCAACATTGTTTTAGCTGATGATCATGTTTTGATCAGAAGAGGCTTAAGAAAAATAATTGATGGAGAATCATCTTTACAAGTAATTGGCGAAGTAAATGATGGATTAGAATTGCTTAGTTTCTTGCAAGATAATAAACCTGATCTTATTTTACTTGATATTTCAATGCCACGATTAAGAGGCATTGAGGCAATAAGTGAAGCAAAAAAATTGTGTAATAATGTAAAGATTCTTATTTTGACAATGCATTGCAATAAAGATTTTTTATGTAGTGCGATCCATGCAGGTGCCGATGGCTATGTGTTAAAAGAAGACTCAGACGTAGAACTGATAACAGCGATAGATCAATGCTTAAAAGGAAAATATTATATCTCTCCTGTCCTTTCAGAAGGAATTTCAAAGGAAGAGATGGCTACCATTTGTTCTGAAAAGAAACTTACGTCTGAAGAGTTAACAACCCGCGAGAAACAGGTTTTAACATTAGTTGCTGAAGGTAAAAAAAGTAAAGATATAGCAGAGTTACTTTCTATAAGTATTAGAACTGTTGAACATCATCGTGCCAATATAATGCGAAAAACTGCGAAAAAGAATACTGCTGAATTGATCAAATATGCTATCCAAAAGGGATATGTAGTCTCTGCTCAGTAATGTTGACACATGATCTGCCAATTATTGGAATATGTGGTTACAGTGGTGCTGGAAAAACAACTCTTATAGAGCAATTACTCCTGGCACTAACATCTCGAAATATCAAAATAGCCATTGCGAAACACAGCTCAAAATCCTTGGATGTTGATCAAAAAGGCAAGGATAGCGACAGATTTTATAGAGCTGGAGCTGATGTTTTTATTGAGGCAACCAATGGTTATTTTTCTAGAGGCCATTTAACTGGCTCTGGTTATTTCCCTGATCAAGCCATCAAGGTATCCAAATTTTATGACCTTGTAATTTTTGAAGGTTATAAGTTTACTCCTATCCCAAAGATATGGCTTCTCAGTGCCGGTGAGAATGAGCCTCCAAATGATGCCAACGAAATAGTATCTGTATTAAAGCGTGATAGCAACCGTCTTGAAAACGCATTGCCATTAGTTGAACAATTTCTAGAAAATCGATGGGAAAATGCACAACTTCGCGGATGTGTTTTAATTGGTGGGAAAAGTTCTAGGATGGGGCATCCGAAGCATCTGATTAAACGAGATGGAATTACTTGGTTGGATAGAACGGTCAATATTTTAAATCAAAAAACTAAAAATGTAATTGTTGTAGGAGATGGAGAAACAACTGATAATTCTTATAATCGATTGAGTGATATTCCTGGTTGTTGTGGGCCGTTATCTGGAATATTAGCTGCCTTGCGTTGGGATCCATGGTCAAATATAATTGTGTGTGCCTGTGATATGCCTGAGTTGTCAGGTGAAGCAGTGCAATGGCTCATTGAGCAGCAAAAGCCCGGTGATTGGGCAGTTATTCCTCAACTTAATATAAATACTTATGAGCCATTATTTGCGATTTATAATTTCAGAATAACTGCTGCACTTGAAAATCTACGTAATCAAAAAGAATTTAGTATTAGAAAAATTGTTGAACACGATAAAGTATCACTTTGTCGTCCTCCTGATCATCTTCACTACGCCTGGCGCAATGTAAATAGTCCTGAACAATTGTAAAAAAAAATTGAAGTGGACCTGGATCGTGATTATTATGAATTTTCAAATACCCATTATTCATCATTTATATCTTATTATTCTATAAGATCTTAATTTATGTTGAAAATACTCGATGTAATCATCTGTCTTTAGAGTTTTTGAAATGAGAGATGGAGAATACTACTAAATAACTAATACATAAGTCATAATATTGCGTATTAATAATATATTAATTTGTAACAAAACTTTTTGGAGTTCCCCTATGAAAAACTTACGTATAATCGCATTAGTATTAATCTTAATCTGTTTTGTCCTTGGCCCTGTTGACAATATTTATGCTACAAACACTAATACTTCACAATCAAATCAAATAAGTGAAACGTATACCCCTCAACAGACATTTAAACTTATAAATGAAAAGAAAGATCTATTGATAATAGATGTTCGGTCTCCAAAAGAGTTAAAAGACGGAAAGATAGCAGGGTCAACATTAATTCCTGTTATGGATATTTTGAGTGGTAATTTTTCTATTCCAAAAGATCGTTCTGTGCTGTTGGTTTGTGCAGTAGGAGGAAGAAGTTTATTGGCTATGAAAGTTTTGGCCTATAAAGGTTATAATGAATTATATAATTTGAAAGGTGGGATTGCTGCTTGGGCTGAAGAAAAACTACCTTTAGTTTATTGAGAAAATATCTAATTTGAGCTGACAATTTGTCGCAGCACAATTTTTTTAAAAGACTTGTAAAGAAGTATAGTATATAAAATACAAGCATTTATAAAATACAGTTAATCATAAAAATAATATTGTAACACCAGATAAAATGAGCATTTTTAAATGCGGTGTTATTTAATCATGTCAGGTTTTTAATACTATGAATCATATCATAAAAATATTTTTTGTCTTTCTTGTACTACTCATTACTTGCACAAACTCATATTCAACCGAACAATCTAATACTCAGATAAATAAAGAAGCTCGTTGTGCTGTATGTGGTATGTTTGTGGCAAAATATCCTGCTTGGATTACCAAGGTAGTTCATAAGGACAGTACTATTCGATATTTTGATGGTGTAAAGGATATGATGGCTTATTTTCTTGAGCCAGAAAAATATGGATCAACACCCAAAAACACTATTACTGAAATTTTTATAAAGGATTATTACTCTCTTAACTGGCAAAGTGCAAAAAGTGCTTTTTTTGTTAAAGGCAGTGATGTTTACGGGCCGATGGGCCATGAACTTATACCTTTTTCAAGCAATGAAGCAGCTGTTTCTTTTTCTAAGGATCATCACGGCAAAGGTATTCTTAAATTTGAAGATGTCACATTTGCTATTATTAATGCAATGCGAAGTGGACACCGGATGAAATAAATTATGCGACCGGTGAGTATTTTTTTCATCTTTCTCCTTCTCCTGTTCAGTTTGGATGCACTTTTATTTCTTCATGCAAAAAATCAATTTTCGAAAAATAATGAACTTGACTCTTTGTTTGAAATAACAGTGTCTGGTCTAGGTATAACAGACCTATGTATATCTACAGAAGCAAGATATACAAGGCATTATGCTATAAGTGATTCGATTGTACCTTACATGGATCACCCTGGAGCTATTGAACATTTCCCTTCAGGCTCTTTTTGGCCACCTATCCATTCTGTTCAGAATATTAAATGAAAAGTTATATCTAATTGAGAATGAACCTATTTCTAGAAAAGCATTTTAACATTCTTGATTATTCATTGTCGTCAATCTGGCGAAGAAAGTTGAAATCCATTGGTGTCTTGCTTGTCTTTTCAGCAGTAATTTTTTTAATTGCCTCTTTTCAAATGACAACCAGTGGATTAACAGATCTCTCTGCAAAAATTTTAGTCCATTCACCCGAAATAACCATACAAAAATTAACTGCCGGCCGGCAGGAATCAATCCCATTGGATTATATTGATAAATTGTCCAAAGTCTTTGGTATTCAAAAGATAGTCCCGAGAGTTTGGGGTTATCATTTTGATGAAAGCAATGGTGCAAATTATACTGTTTTAGGTGTTGACCCTGGGGAAATGCCATTAGGTAATAGAATTGGAATAGCCATTGAGGAAGGTAAACTACCTAAGTCAGGTGAAGCGGTTGTGGGGCAGGGTGTATTGGAATCGCTCCAACTTGGTTCTAGACAAATATTTTCTCTATTTGATTCAACCCTTAATCTGCAAACTTTTAAAATAGCAGGCGTTTTTAAAAAAGAGACCGATGTACTTACATTTGACACCTTGTTTTTAACAATTAACGATAGTCGTAAGTTATTTAATATGCCACCGGACTTGGCAACAGATCTCTGTGTTTACGTAACGAATCCAGCTGAAATTACTAATATAGCAAAAAAAATATCAGAAATTATTCCTGATAGCAGGGTCATAACTAATCAGCAGATTCAAAAAACGTATCAAGCAGTTTTTGGATGGCGTAGCGGTTTTGCGTCTGTTTGTCTTCTTACTGTTTTAGCATCTTTTATTATTTTTGCTTGGGATAAGGCTTCTGGCATGACTCCTGAGGAACGAAAAGAGATTGGTATTTTAAAAATTCTCGGTTGGCAAACAGCAGATGTTTTAACCTTACGATTTTGGGAGGGTTTTATTGTTTCTGTACTTTCTTTCCTAATAGGTTATACACTTGCTTATATCCACGTCAGTTTTTTTTCAGCTAGCTTATTCAGGCCTATAATGATGGGCTGGTCTGTCTTGGTCCCAACTCTCCAAATATCACCAGTTTTAGCACTTGATGATACTTTGCTGATATTTAGCCTTACTGTTTTTCCATATATGGCAGCCACTATTATACCTGCATGGCGCTGTGCTATCATTCCTCCAGATTCGGCAATGAATTAAACATACCATCCAGCAACCTCAAATCTATCAGGGATACGATGAGTGCTTTAATTAAGTTGGAAAATGTAGAAAAAATATATAACCAGGGTCAATCAAACCAAGTTCAGGCTCTATATGATATTAATTTATCAATACAAACAAATTCTGTCATTTGCTTAAAGGGTGCAAGTGGTTCTGGAAAAAGCACCTTATTATCAATAATCGGTTGCGTCTTCCCGCCAACCAATGGAAAAGCTGCCATTGCAGGCAAACAACTTTCTCGAATGCCAGATCGTTTTATGACGATTCATCGGCGGCAGACAATTGGGTTTATTTTTCAGCAATTTAATATACTTCCATCTCTTACAGTTCTTGAAAATGTAACCCTTCCGTTATTGCCACTTGGTATTTCTCCAAAAAATAGAAATTCTAAAGCTCACACGTTATTAGAGATACTTTCTATTAGCCATAGGGCAGATTTTCCTGCAATGCAGGTATCTGGTGGAGAGTTGCAACGTATTGCTATTGCACGTGCACTTATTCAAGACCCACCAATTATTTTAGCAGATGAGCCCACTGCACATCTTGACCGAAATTTGAGTCTGGCATTTATGGAAATAATGGAAGATTTAAAGCGTTCTGGTAAGACGATTATTCTTACGTCACATGATCAGTTGATTACTGAGCATACCTTGGTCGAGAAGGTTATTGGAATTGAGGATGGTCAAATCCATGTTCCTTAATCAATGGAGCATCGCTCTCAGTCTCATAAGTCTCGTTGTAATCACTCTTACTTTTATAGCCTGTAAAACTGCTATACAGGTTCTACGATATTGGGATCCTACAAGTGATAATAATCGTCAGATAAGACTTGAGAATGAGACTTGGCTGGTTTCAACTTTGGTAGAATATGGCCTCAGTTTTCAAGTTGTTTCGCTTATCCTTTTTGTCATGGCAGCTGATAATTTTAGTTCTGTTATTGTTGGAGCCATGTGTGCAACTGGTGCTTTAACAGCAAATAATTTTGGTATGCCACTTTTGCTGATTAAAATTACTGGTGTATTCCTGTATGGATTTTGGATAGTTTTGCATAAGTTTGATATTCAATCTGAAAACTATCCACTTCTTAAAACTAAATATATTTATCTTCTGATACTCTTACCATTTCTTATTGCAGATATTGTTCTTCAAATACAATACATTGCTAATATTAAACCCGATATTATCACATCCTGTTGTGCTGTTGTTTTTGGAGAAAGCACGGCTGATAGTAATTTATTTGGGGCAGTTAACAAGGCATCATTGTTAAAAATATTTTATGGATTATGTGTCTTGCTATATGTTTTAGGATGGCTTTGTTTAAAAAAACGATTAAAATTTTTAATTATTTTTAATGGTATTGTTTGGTCTTTCTTTTTAATCATTTCTTTTCTTTGTATTACTACAATCTTCTCTTCATATGTTTATGCAATGCCTTATCATAGATGTCCTTTTTGTATTCTTAAACCAGACTATAATTATATTGGGTATGTAATGTATGGAAGTCTGGTTTCGGCCACTTTTTTCTCCTTTTCATCTGTGATTGGTGTTTTTATTGCAAGGATCAAAGAACTGAGACATTCTTCGATTAAATTCCAGGTTTTTGCCCACAAGAGTTCGTTATGGTTATTAACCCTTTTTATCATTTCTGTTTCATACCATATTGTTATCTATCATTTTTTTGGTGGTGAACGATGACACCCTTTTTCTTGACAAAACTGTAATCGGATAGTTTTTATATAAACTCACTTCAACAAATCGAGGATAAGCATATGAAAACAAATCTAAAAGAATGGTTAGGTCTCTTATTCTGTTGCCTATTGCTTACTTCATGTGGTGTAGATTACACCCCACCACTTGATGAAATGAGTAATGAATCTGAGGTTCAAACACTTGTCAACCGTCTCAATGACGGAAGACATATGTTGAAATATGACAATTTGCTTGTGTTAGTCGATGATACAGATACTATGTTGCAGTCCTATAATGGGCGGAAAAAAAGAAATATTGCTTATGAATATTTAGATAAAATTAAATTAAGTTTAGCGGATGTAACCGTTAACAGAGCTGTGAGGATTTTTAGTATACACGCAGATAGGAATGATTTTAAAAGTCAATTGCTCTATGGAATGACAGAAAATTTTAGCAATGAATTAAAACCTGCAATTGTTACACGTGTCATTAAACAAGCAATGATTAACCCAATGGTTTTGGCCGTTGATGCGACAAATAATGAGTTGAAGATTATACCTGATAGAACGGCTATAATTATTATTTCTGATTTTACACGGCATGGAAAAGATGTAGAAGAATCTGTTTCAATTTTAAAAAAATATTATAAAAATAGAGTTTGTATATATCCTTTGGTAGTGAGTGATCAAAAAACAATTATTGATGCTGTCGAAAACATTAATATGATTGATGGGTGTGGTTTTTCTGTTGAGGCAAAAGAAATTAGCGATTCAATACAATTAACCGACTATCTTGAAGATGTATTGTTTACTATTGCTGAACCGGAAAAGAGTGTAGCCCCTCAGAATCAACCGGATACATTGATTAATCTAAAAGAAACTGCAAATATAAGCAAACCTGTTACAAAATTACAGCCGCAATCTGAATTAACATATGAAAACTTACTGATTGAAAAGGAACTTGTTGTGCATTTAACAACAAATTTTAATCTTGATGAGGCCGTTATTAGAGATGCTGATGAAGATCAGCTTCAGAATGTGGCAGATTTTATGAACAAGTATCTAGATGTCAAAACAACAATAGAAGGTCATACTTGTGATTTGGGGACAGAAGATTACAATTTGCAATTGTCTAAACAAAGGGCTGAATCAATCAAGCGTTATTTGGTTGAAAACCTTGGTATAGATAGTTCTCGGCTTGATACTATTGGTTTCGGAGAAAGCAGACCTGTAGCCGACAATTCAACAGAAGAAGGAAGAATTAAAAATAGACGAGCCGAAGCTGTAATTAGCACCATTATTATGGAGAAACAAGAAACGAATAATTAATTATTTTTTAAATTATTGATCAACCTTAAAGCCCATCGGTAAATAACCTTGGGCTTTTTTTTTGGTTTGCATAAGGCATCATATTGCACCCAAACTACGCTTATGTTATAGACCTGCCATGCAACAATCACTTTTCTCAAATAGCAAACCTCTTAATAATAAATCGAATGATTTCATCGAGCAAGGCAGTTTGAATGCTTCACAGCGAGAGGCAGTTATAACTACAGACGGGCCAGTTTTAGTAATTGCTGGTGCTGGCAGTGGCAAGACAAGGACTCTTGTTTATCGAGTTGCACATCTTATTCAAAAAGGTGTGTCACCTGAACGTATTTTACTACTAACTTTTACCCGAAAATCGTCTCAGGAGATGTTGTATCGTGCCAGTCAAATTCTTGATGATAGCTGTAATCAAGTTGTTGGCGGTACATTTCACGCCGTAGCAAGTAACATATTGCGACGTTATGGACATCATCTAGGCTACTCCCCTCAGTTTACTATTCTTGATAGATCTGATGCAGAAGGAATTGTAAACCTTTTGAAATCATCACTTGAACTAAGTGGAGCTGGCAAACGTTTTCCATCCAAAAGGATTATTGTTAACATTCTAAGCCAGGTTGTTAACAAACAGCTTGAACTCATCGATATTGTTGAAAATAAATACAGGCATCTTGCTGAGTATATCAATGATATTGAAATGATCAAACATCATTATGCAAAGTTCAAGTTAGAACATAATCTCATGGATTATGATGATCTGCTAACCAACCTTCATAAAGTTTTGTCAATTTCGCTTGTGGCAAGTGAGATAAGTGATAGGTACTCATATATTATGGTTGATGAGTATCAGGACACAAACTTAGTACAGGCAGAAATAATCAGGCTATTATCAAAGCCACATAACAATTTAATGGTTGTTGGTGATGACTCTCAGTCGATATATTCTTTCAGGGGAGCAGATTTTAGGAATATAATAGACTTTCCAAAGGTTTATAGTGGTACTAAAATAATCACGCTTGAAGAGAACTATAGAAGTACTCAACCGATTTTATCACTTACCAATGCTGTTATTGAAAATGCCCCTGAAAAATATACTAAGAATTTATTCACTTCAGTTGAAGGAGGCGATAAACCTCTAGTTTATGCTGCAAAAAATGAAGCAGAGCAGGCCAGTTATATTGTAAAAATAATCAAGGAAAGGGTGAAACAAGGAGTTTTGTTAGACAGAATTGCAGTGTTGTTTCGGTCAGGATTTCATTCCTATAAACTTGAGTTGGAATTGGTTAACCACCAGATCATTTTTGAAAAAAGAGGTGGCTTGAAATTATCCGAATCTGCTCATATAAAAGATGTTGTCTCACATTTAAGAGTAATTTTTAATCCACAAGATAATCTTTCTTGGAATCGAATACTTTTACTCATTGAAAAGGTAGGACCCAAAACTGCTCAAAAAATTTTATCAGATATTAAAAGTCATGATGATCCTTTTGTTGGATTAGCTAAATATCCGACCAGTTCAAGTTGGAAGAATGGACTTTGTGATCTTTCCGATATTTTGACTTCAATTAAATCCTCAACTACTCCGTTATCTCAGTTTGAATTGTTGATGAGTTATTATCAACCAATATTCGAACGAATATATCATGATGACTTTCCTAATAGATCTCGTGACCTTGATCAACTGAAAGAAATTGTTTCTGGCTATGCCGAACTTGAAGGTTTTATTAATGATATTGCTTTAGATCCCCCTGGAATGGACTCCAGTAATGGTCTCATTAATGATGAAGAAAAGCTTGTTTTATCTACTGTGCATTCTGCTAAGGGATTGGAGTGGGATACTGTTTTTGTGATTAATCTGGTTGAAGGAAAATTTCCTTCAGGAATGATTAAATTTAGTGATGAAATAGAAGAGGAAAGGCGGTTGCTTTATGTCGCTGCAACCCGAGCTGAGAAAAGGTTGTATCTTGTTTATCCAAGAGAGGTAGCTTCAAAAGGTCATTATGCTGAGCCATCGATTATATCACGATTTCTAGAAGAAATTCCATCAGGGCTTGCAGAGTATCCCATGTTAGCTAAAAAAAAGAATTATGAGTTTAGTAGACC
>PJEL010004509.1_pt1 | contig 11470 bp, 6 predicted proteins | sample 1853271 | NCBI WGS metagenome assembly PJEL01 (sample SAMN08108733, study PRJNA415343) | Invertebrate metagenome, whole genome shotgun sequencing project. | host: Globobulimina | place: Sweden: Gullmar Fjord | collected 2015-08 | reverse complement strand
TGCCACTTTACCGAGTAATGCGGCAAAAAGGCTTAGTCCACCCGGAATCACAAATAGAATGACTATCCACTGCCCCGCAGCCGTGGTCGGTGACAAATCACCATAACCAAAAATGTTAGGAACTCAGATACTGTTGATGAAACAACCAGAAAGTACTACGTTTAAAAAAGCTAAAGAAGAAGTGTGGATATTGGAATGCCAAGAAAACGCAAAATAAGAGTTGTTCATGGAATCGGAGAGGCTTCTGTTTTTAGTTCAAAGGATGTAGAAGGTTTTTATCCGTATAGACTTACGTATGAGGTCGAGGATAAACAAAATGAACTCACTCGGGTTTTCTTGGGGGCTGTGCCAAGTAACCATCTTAATGGCGCAACTCGCACCATAGGCTCACGGAAAACAACATTCCACCACCTATACAGCGCAAAATTTCCTGATTTATGTCGGGAGTTCGCAATTGTAGCCTCCACCCACGCGATAGACTCCCGCCATTCGTGTAGTCAAGTTCAGAGTGATCTTATGGCTATTTCAAAATTTTTTGAGTTCTTGGAGTCCGAGTGTAAAAAGGTGTCATCATTTCACGACTTCTGTACTGACTTGATGGTGGAATATCGATCCTACATTCGAGAACAATCTTCCAGTAACCATTCAAGTTACAAAGGCTCTTTTTACCATCCTATTAAAAACATGCTAGGCATTACCATGGGGACAAGTCGTGGCCCAGAACCATTCGAGATCCCAATATATCAAATTGATAATAGCGATAGACAACACGTCTCAATCTATTCTGATATGGTGATGTATCAGATTATTTCTGCCGCATACTACGAGTGTGTGCTTATCATGGATGCTGTTGAAGAATTTGAAAGTTATGTGAGTGAAGGAACGCCTCAGGTTCGAGTATACGGCAGTCAAATTAAAGAAAGATCATGGACTCTGGAAAATTTCGCATGGTTTTATGTGAACATCCTTGAGGTTAAACGCCCGCCTTACAGTGAGGCGTTCGCAGAAAAAACCCAATTTCGAAATCATGGCGGCATGGTCAAGGCACATCTTGGTCTATCTACAGTTAGGTTGATAAAAAGCAAATCTGATGAGGAATGGAAGGAGCTTGCGTTAAAAGGGCAAGATCCCCGTGGCCAACATCAGAATATTACTAAAGCATCCAAAGCAGACTTAGCCGCAACCTGGCGCTCAGAAGTTAGTTTTTTGACTAACGGCTTCGACAAACTGAAGAATAGAAGAAATATGAACTATTATACAAAGAGCAGGTTTGCATATCGTGATGACCTTTCGTCATTTACGAAACCTCCTTTTTCCGATCATATTGGCCAGGCATTCCTCCAACGAGAAGTAGCAACTAACAACACACTTATTCCATTCTTTATTCTATTTTCCATTTATACTGGGCGAAACTCGGAAGTTATGCATACCTGGAAGCGGACTACTCCTAAAGGAAAATGCATTTTGTCGCTGGATGACAATGCCGACCCACTTAATACAGACGCGGTATTGCTCGAAGGATGGAAATACCGTGGAAAACGCCGTACAAAAGAAAAAGATGATGTGTCTGTAGAGGTGGGTGACCTGTTGTACTCCTTGCTTAAGTTCGTAATTAAGTACACAAAACCATTAGCCGATTACCTGGGTTCCAATGACATTTGGCTATATATGTCAATCAATACCAAATATTCTGTGTGCAATTATCACATGAATCATTGGGATCCACTTAAAGACTTTTGTAAACGCCATAAAATATATGACGAATCAGGTAATCGACTCGAATCTATTGATATGCGCCTTTTTAGGAAAGTGTTTATCACACATGAACTACTTAGCCACATTGACCAACACGAGTCATATGAAGCGCTAGCTACCGATCTCCAAGAAAAGCTGGGCCATAAATCTTTTGACACTACATTTTCACACTACCTCAATAATAGTACCTCAAAAGAAAGCATTGACGCTGCTATTGTAGCGTTACAAAGACATTTTCTTGAAGAGGCTAAGGCTTACTGCATCTTAATGGATAACACTGGTGCTAACGATAAACGTGTTGGTCTTCCCACACCACAAGTACGATGCACCCCACCTAACGCGTCTGAATCGAATAAAATAAGTCACAACTGTGATGATTATGATTATTGCCTAGGATGTAAGCGTTCACGGGTGTATGAAGAGCATTTGCCAAGGATCTGTGCTCGACTAATTCAGTACGAAGATAAAAAAGAAGAAATGGATGAACAACAATGGCGATTGAAGTTCCATGATAAACACGCTCGCGCTCATGACGTACTGGAACGATGGAGTAAAAAAGATCAAGTGGCTCGGGCCTGGGAACTGGCTCGTACCGGAAAAATCACAATGCCGGTTTTGGACTGATGGGTAACGACATGAATACAAAACTGCCAATGGAAATTCCCCCTCTTATTAGCAGGAATACGCACGAAGCTTTAACGGGAGACTCAGAATGGGACGTAATTCAGACTCTACAGGCTAGATATCATGATCAACCTGTTAAGAAAACACACAATGAAACTCACCAGAAAGAGTGCCTTTTTCAAGAAGATTCATGGGATTTCAGTAAAGAACACAAAGATTGGCTTAAAACTTCGTTTACAAACATATTCCCTAGCAACCACTCTGCAATCGCTTTGGAATTGGTCGTCAGGATTATTGGCTACCACCTTTCAAAGGGACATAGCAAAAAAGAGTACTCTGCCAAAACAATCGCCAACACACTGTCAGATAGCAAGCAAACCATCAACTGGCTAATTGAAAAAAACATACTGGTCGGCTCGCCTGGCGAATACTTGATCCCATCGAGTCGTCTGACCCCTGCCGACTTGAATTTGTATTTTGATGAAATCGGGACTTACTCTCTAACGGGCTTTATAGGTAAGACAAGGTTGCTTTCGATTTGGCATGAGATGACAAAGGCAAATCGACTTCCATCGTTCATGTCATTGCCATTCGACCCTTTTCAGGGAAAGTCGATAAAACAAATATGGGATGCTCGATCTCATTTACGTGAAGAAAAGGACGAAGACGAAGGGGCTTGGAAAGCCATCCCCCTGCAATATGCCTTTCGAATTATTAATGAAGCGTTAAATTTAATTGAAGTACGCCGTCAGGACATTCTCGATGCTTATGAGCTGAGATGCCTGGCAAATGAGATGAATCAGGATATTCATACTGGTTTAAAGATGCTTATAGCTAAGAGGCCAGATATGAAAGACAAGTTACCACAAGGTTGCCTTGTCGATGATAAGTTAAGCATCAAGCCAATTACCGAGTTACTCAAAATGGGTCAGGACGCTGCAATAATTGTCATTCTTGCAACGACGGGGCTGCGTAACTGGGAAGTACGTGACCTTAAAATTGGATGTTGCAAACCTGATCAGGCCATTAGAGGGGCGTATCGATTAGCAGCTCGCATTAAAAAAACGAGCAAGGAGCGAGGCAAAGGAAAGATCGCAGATTTGCCGATCCCAGAAACAACTGCTGAGGCTATTAAGTTACTTGAACTCATGCGCTTTCACGGTGGTAAATATTTAATTGAGCCCATAACATCCAATTCAAAGAATAAGCAGAAGCGGCCATCCACACATTACATTGATGGTAGAGTGAAAATTTTTTGTACCCGAAAGGATGTAGGATATATCCCCCATCCCCATCAATTTAGAAAAACAATTGCAGGATGGTTCGGAATACATAGCAAATATGCCACCTTGTTGGTAATGCGGTTATTCAGTCATGAGAGCGCTGCGATGGCGAATCGTTACTTATTCAACAACCCATTGATCAAGAAAGAACGCTTAACAGTCCTTATGGATGCATTTAAATCACTAATTGGTCCACTTAAAGAAGCATTGCTCAACGGCAAACTGAAAGGCCCAATGGGTGAACAACTCAACAATTCTATCGCTAACCATGCTCATTTTGAGGGCTTGACGGGAGATGAACTGGTGCAGACTCTTGAGAAACTACTGCGTGAGCGAGTAGAAAGCGGTAAAACATATTTGCTGCTAACTCCTCTTGCGATTTGTACTACCAATACCAGTTCCCATGATCTGCCTCCATGCGCCACTCCTAACTGTGATGGAAAAGTCTGCACAATAGAGGAACAAATCCAGCGCTTCAACCAATCAACGCCAAACCCAGAAAAGTGCATGGGAGCTGGATGTAGGCGTGCCATTGTCACACCTCTAACTAAAGATGGAATTACTCATAATCTGGAATTTTATAAATCCGTACTTTTCGATTCAAAGGCTGAGTTCGCAGACAATATTTTGTTGATGGATAAAGCCCGTATATTTGTCAAGAACCATGAAGAGTTAGTAAGTAAATTATGAGCAACAAAATTCGTGACACGCGAAATCATGACGAGAAGTATTCAGCGGCAAAGACTGCGTTTGATCTGCTAAAAATGCAAGCCATCCAAACAGGAAAGAAGGTGGTAAACATCTCTGCTGTTGCAAATGCTTCTTGCATAGACCGCGGCTATTTATACGGCAATATAGACACACCAGATGAAGCGTTGAGGGAAAAGTTTAGGAAGCTTGGTGATGCAATAGCTGCTTGGAAAAAAGATTTTTCATCGAAACCTGATTCTGAGTCAGAAAGTGAGCTGGTGCGTGTAAAAAAAGAACTGGCCAATAGCATTAGACAAGCCGCACTACTGCTCGAAAAACATCAGAACATGAGGGAACTTTACGACCAAGTATGCGAGCAGCGCGACCAAAGCCAAGATGACTTAAAGAAAGCAGAAGCACTTATAATGAAGTTACAAGCTAAGGTTGGTGTTAAGCAGACAAAAGTAGCTTCAGTCGATGGGGTCGCACAATTACACCAAAAACCTGTAATCATTTCACCAGATGACTATCACATGGTCAATGCCCGCTATCAAGGTAAAGATAGCAGTTATCGAAGAAAGGTAGCATGGGGAGAAGCACAAGATCGCCTATCAGACGAATTACTGAAGACCCTCCCTACCACTTTGTTTATCACCATCGGTATTCCAGGATCAGGTAAGAGCCGTTGGGCTAAGAAATTATCACATAATAGGCGTGCTGTGGTCTTTGATTCAACAAACCTAACCATGGCTGATCGCCATGATCTTCTCAGAATTGCAAAGTCATCTGCTCATAAGGACTTGAAGGTGATTGCTGTCTGCTTTCCCATTGCTGTAGAGATCGCGAAGAAACGCAATGCAGGAAGGACAGCAGATCACCGCATTCTAGATGACGTGATTGAAGATGCAGCAGATAAGATAGAGTTTCCGACATTTCATGGTCCATTTGGGCAAGAGGACTTCCATGAAATTTTGATTGTTAAGACATAACATGAGTAACCAGAACGGGATGAGCAATGACGAAATTAATAAGCACCACGTGAATTCCTTTGAAACAGGTGAAAATACATTTAAGTTCGAAAAAAGACAACTTACACCAGATTTGAGCATAGGATTTGTCTTAGAAGACCGTGTGCAACTGATACTGGGTGACATTAAGCCCCAAGAACAAAGTCATCTGCAATATGCCGTTGAAGTTAGCGGAAATATTGTGGATGAACGCGATGTAGGGTTTTGTTTATGAGCATTAAATGGTTTAAAACTGATGAAGGCACGCCAATTCCCGTCGAAAGCGGAGTTGTACAGGAAGAACTCTTTCTATTCATGTATGCGATGGCAACAGAGCCAACTAAACGCGGTGGGAAACGTGAGGAGGCAACTCTCAATAATATAAAATGGATAATGAAAATATGGTTTGATTTTTTAGGTGATCAAAACCCACCTGTGAATTTTAAGCAGGCAACATATAAAGAACACTTAGAGACTCTGAAAAAATGTTTATTGAATGACCCCGAAGATAGTGTAACCCCAGAAACGTACAATCAATATTATTCTACATGGCGTTCATTTTATGATTACTGCGATAAGAATCGTATCTCAACAATGATGAAATTCCCTGCCAAGATGGAAACCGCTACGAAGTCAAAGCGCAATTATGACAAAGACAACGATTTATTGGCGCATACTAGGGACAGCTCTACCACAACAGGGAGTAAGACTGGTTCTGCTGGGAAAGATCCTGGAATGGAGATTACGGAATCTTATATGGATCAAGCGCACCATTTCATCGACCTGAATCAATTTGCCGCGCTTGCATCTGAACTTGGAGATATTGACCCTGTGTACGAGGCTATAGCCCATACTATGCTTCAAACGGGGTTGAGAGTTGGAGGTGTATTGCAAGTGCCAGCGGGGCCATGCCGACAAAATCCAAATTGGCTTCGCGCAAAAGAACTGAGCAATGAAGATCTAGAATATCAGGAGATGACTTATCTACCAAAAGGGAAAAAGAAACTAAAGACGTGCATGTTTGCAACAGAAACAATGGACTTTATCCATAATATTTACATCTGCCAACATTATGAGGAGCGGTGTAATAAATATAAAGCTAAGCATGGCGAATTTCCTCCCAACTCCTTGTTATGGCTTAATAAAAATGGCAAGCCAATAAAATATCATGATATCCAAAAGGCGTTCACGATAGCATCAGAGGCAATTGGACTTAAAGTAACCTCGCACTATTTAAGACATACCTTTGCCACATACGTTGTATTGAACTGGTTCAAAGCCAATAATTTACAACCATCACTTGTAGCTACCAAGGATGTACATTATGCGGTTAAAGATCAACTTGGTCATAAAAGCTTTGATACAACTGAAATCTACATACGTACACTTTTGCGTGTTAAAGCTAAAGCATGGTTGCCTAAGCTTATTCCTTCACTTAAAAAGAAGGCTGAGGAAAACATGGCATTGAGCGTTCAAGAGAAGATCAACTCTGTGTTTTTTTCAACAGCAACTGCTACAGAAAAGAAATAGATAATTTTTTAGACGGGGATTTCTTCGACTTGAATAGCCATACTAATTTCACTTAACCCCTACAATCAACGCATCTTCGGCTAACCAGTTTTATTCGATAAGCATTGTGCATTAACCTATCAAGGACCACGTCCGCTATTACAATGTTGTCTCCTATTAGCTGGAACACTACTTTGTTAGTAGTTGGAAGAGAGGTAACAACAAAGAATGCTAACCTCTTTCTGACGGCATAATAGAATTAAAATACTTTATGTAAATCAATGAGCCATATGGTTTTCAAGGGTATACTCTATTCCATACTAGAGTCCCCTTATGAAGGAAAAAACATGGCCATCAATCAAGCCAAGATCTTTGAGCAGCTTGAGCAACTTGTTGAATCATCTGAACCTAGTGAATTCATATATGGATTCCTTACCGCATTCAAATTTCCTAAAGCCACGATTACTCAAATCCGCCAAGGTGGTAATCGCAATGTCGCTAAGCTTGAAGGCCATGTCGGACTAAAAAATAAGTTGTATTACTTCCCGGTAAGCGAAAGTCAAGATATCGATTTGGCTCTAGATGAAGTCATCGCAGATCCAATGATCGCCAAGAACAAAATCCGTTATATCCTAACGACCGACTTTGAAAGATTTTTAGCGTGGGATACTGCCACTAGTGAACGCTTAGATATCGATTTCGAGGTTCTCCACCGAAACTACTCCTTCTTCTTACCATTGGTTGGTCTTGAAAAAGCGATCTTGAATAGTGAAAAGCCTGCCGATGTAAAAGCGGCTGTGAAAATGGGTAAGTTGTTCGATCTTATTCGCGTTCACAACGATCTCAATACACCAGAAGATATTCACGCATTAAACGTCTTCCTGACCCGCTTACTATTTTGTTTGTTCGCAGAGGATACTGGAATCTTCCCACAGCAAGGGCAATTCACTTCGGCTCTTAAAAGTGTTACATCGGAGGATGGTAGCGATCTAGATCAGTTCCTTCATGATCTATTCTCGATTCTAAATAGCCCTAATGGCAGTGAAATGCGTTCACGCTTACCACAGCACCTAACGGACTTTCCTTATGTAAATGGTGGCTTATTTGAATCCGATGAGCCTATCCCTGAGCTGGGAAGAAAAGGTCGTCGTATTCTTATTGAGTGTGGTTTAGAAGATTGGAGTGCAATTAATCCAGACATCTTCGGTAGTATGTTCCAGGCTGTTATTGATGTTGATCAGCGCGCTCGGTTAGGCCAGCACTACACCTCTTACAGCAACATCATGAAGGTGATTCAACCTTTGTTTCTTGACCCGTTACGAGCAGAGCTTGAAAAGCAACGTAATAGTGCTAACGGATTGAAGCGATTACTCGTTCGACTCGGTGAGATTAAAGTATTTGACCCTGCCTGTGGATCGGGCAACTTCCTTATCATCGCTTACAAAGAGTTGCGTCTTCTTGAAATTGAAGTGATTCAAGCTCTGATGAAAATTGATCAAGGCTTCTTTATCAGCAATATTCATTTGGATCAGTTTTACGGCATTGAGATCGATGATTTTGCTTGTGAGATAGCCCGCCTTTCCTTGTGGTTAGCAGAGCATCAAATTAATAAGCAGTGGGAAGAACACATAGGTCCTGCTGAGCCTGCGTTACCTTTGAAAGCAACGGGTAAGGTTGTTAGCGGTAATAGTCTAGCAATGGATTGGGAAGAGGTTTGCTCTAAATCATCAGATGATGAAGTGTATGTAATAGGGAATCCACCTTTTCTTGGGACTCCTGGGCGAACAGAACAACAAAAAATGGATATGCGTTCTGTCTTTTCGGAACTGAAATCAACAGGTACATTAGACTACGTAGCGTGCTGGTTTTGGAAGGGTGCAAAGTACATTCATAATAGCAAAGCTGAATTAGCTTTTGTGTCAACTAACTCAATAACTCAGGGTGAGCAGGTTGCTGCTCTTTGGCCGTTGGTATTTAACCTTAACTTATCAATACACTTTGCGTATCCAACCTTTGTCTGGGCAAATAATGCGAGAGATAAAGCGGCTGTTCATGTAGTTATTATCGGCCTAACTGGTGCATCTAAAAATCGTCATTTATACCAACTTATTGGCAAAGAGTGGCATTGCCATAATGTCGATGGGATTAGTCCGTACTTAGTCGAAGGCAAAGAAACTGCTGTATTAGCAAGAGGTAAACCACTTAGTCATGAACATCCAACAATGATTCGTGGCAATATGCCTTACGAGTTTGGTCATCTATTACTCACTCCGAGCGAAAAAGAAGAGCTTTTGTCAAAGGAACCTAAAGCGCAAGGGTGGGTTAAAAAAGTCGTGGGGGCAGATGAATTCTTAAACTCTAAAGAGCGTTGGTGTTTGTGGTTAGCTGATGCCACAGACGGTGAACTGAAAGAAATGCCTCTAGTTTTGGATCGAGTGAATAAGGTTGCAGAGGTGCGTGGAAGTAGCAGTGATAAGTCTGTTCGCAAGCTTGCTGAGAGACCGCACCAGTTTAGAGATTTAAATAACCCTGAACAGTACATCTTAATTCCCGGAGTATCTTCCCAGAGAAGGAAATACATACCCATAGGTTTCTTTGGAGATGATGTTATTAGTACCAACAAAAACTTTATCCTCCCTAATGGAGGGCTATATGAATTTGGGGTACTGACGTCACTTCAACATAATGAGTGGATGAGATTAGTCGCTATGCGCCTAAAGAGCGATTACAGCTATGGGAACAAAGTTGTTTACAACACTTTTCCTTGGCCGAATTGTACTGATCAGCAAAGATCAGAGATAGCTAGTTTAGCTGAAAATATATTACTTGTTAGAGAAGATTATCCCGGCAAAACACTGGCTGAATTATATAACCCAGATTCGATGCCTACGGGGTTATTGGAAGCACATAAAGAGTTGGATTTGGCGGTAGATAAACTATATAGGTCGAAGCCATTTAAAGACACGTCGGAGCGCTTAAGTTTTCTTTTAGCACGTTATGAAGAGATGATCACAAGCTAATCAAACTCAGTTGGTAAAGGTTCAAATAATGAAAAATAATATCTTACAGGTTAGCTATAACCAAACAGGTCAAAGTGCTTCTCACAATGATATGGGTATGCGAGAGATGCAGGCTCGTGCATTCGCTGAGAGTGCTAGTCAATACTTGCTTATCAAAGCTCCCCCGGCATCAGGAAAGTCAAGGGCATTGATGTTCTTGGGGTTGGATAAGCTTATTAACCAAGGCGTCCGAAAAGTCATCGTCGCAGTACCAGAAATGTCCATTGGTGGCTCTTTCAAAGACACGGACCTGATGAAGTTCGGCTTCTTTGCCAACTGGACTGTTAAGCCAGAAAACAACTTATGTATCAGTGGTAGCGAAAGCGGTAAAGCGAATGCTTTTAAGCGCTTTATGGAAAGTGACGACCAAACATTAGTTTGTACTCATTCAACGCTTAGGAGTGTCTTCGGGAAATTATCTGCCAGTGACTTTAATAACTGCCTTGTTGCTATAGACGAGTTCCACCACGTTTCAGCTGATGAAAACAGCCGTTTGGGCGGATTAATTGATGATTTAATGAAGCAATCATCAGCACATGTTCTTGCTATGACAGGTTCGTATTTTAGAGGTGACACAGTTCCTATCTTGCTTCCTGAAGACGAAGCTTTATTTACAAAGGTAACATACACCTATTACGAACAGCTTAATGGCTACAACCACTTAAAGACCTTAGGTATCGGGTATCATTTTTATCAAGGCACCTATATCAATGCGTTGCCATCGGTACTAGATCCAACTAAGAAGACCATTGTTCATATCCCAAATGTGAACTCTGGTGAATCTACCAAAGATAAATACACAGAGGTTGACTCAATTCTTGAGGTGCTTGGTGATGTCATCATGCAAGATCCTGACACTGGTATTTATCAAGTGAAGTGCAAACAGTCTGGCAGAACACTCTTGGTTGCCAACTTAGTTGATGATAGCGATATGCGTCCTAAGGTTCAGGCCTACCTACGCGATGTTGAGTCCGCTGAACAGATGGACGTTATTATTGCGTTAGGCATGGCAAAAGAAGGTTTTGACTGGCCTTACTGTGAACATGTTCTGACTATCGGTTACCGTAGCTCTATGACGGAGATTGTTCAGATCATTGGCCGAGCTACTCGTGACAGCGAAGGGAAAAGTCACGCTCAGTTTACAAACCTCATTGCTCAACCTGATGCACAGGATGATGACGTTAAGGTATCTGTAAACAATATGCTTAAAGCCATCACCACATCACTCTTAATGGAGCAAATATTAGCTCCAAGCATCCAATTCAAACCTCGCTCTCAATGGGACGGAAAAGAACTGCCTGCTAACACTGTTATTGTTGATGACACTACCTCGCCTGTTTCACAAAAGGTGCTAGACATTCTTAATGGCGATAAAGGTGAGATCTTATCGGCTCTTGTTGCTAAAGAGTCTGTGATTAAGGGGGCAATAGCGGATACGACGCCAGCTGAAGTCATCAATGAGATTGAGCTTCCTTCAGTTATTCAAACCTTGTACCCAGATCTTGAAGAGCATGAGATAGAGCAAGTTAGAACGGGTGTTTTA